>Ga0181518_10000413_pt1 | contig 46766 bp, 34 predicted proteins | sample PEATcosm2014_Bin_28_FD_119751 | JGI IMG/M metagenome (GOLD analysis project Ga0181518, IMG submission 119751) | Peatland microbial communities from MTU Mesocosm Facility, Houghton, MI, USA - PEATcosm2014_Bin01_60_metaG | ecosystem: Environmental > Terrestrial > Soil > Wetlands > Peat | place...
ACGAGCGCTCCCGAACGGACGAATTTCCACGCGGCTTCCATCTCCCTGCGCGTATCGCCCACCAGGTGAAAAACTTCCGTAAGCACGGCCTCGGAGGTCAGCAGCGGCAGCCGCAGTTGACGGAACGCGTCCACGCAGGCATTGTGCCAGCGATCGCTGCGGTCGAGTAGCGCAAGAATTGCGCCCGTATCGATCAGGGCATTTGCACTAGCGGGCATATCGCCGCCCCAGGCGCTTGCGAAGTTCGGCGCGCGCTGTCTCGGCGCGGCGAGGGTTGCCGCTGGCTAGTACTCCGAAGCAGTTCGCTGCGGCGGCGTGAAGTCTGCGCTGTCCTTCATCCGTCGAAGCGTCCGCGTCGCCCTTCCTCAGCCAATCGCGGACGGCAGCCTCCAGGACCGACGAAACCGGCGCTTGGCGCAGACGCGCTTCCCGCTCCAAGTCAGACTTGAGTTCGCCCGAAAGTCGCCAGCTATAAACTTCTGTCCTCATGCACTACAGTGTAGTGCATTCCATAGGCTCTGGCAATGGTCGACGGCCGGCATTTCAGCGGCACCAGTAGCCGGGTGCTCACACATTAGCTCTATTTGTTGTCTGTTAGAGATGCCGGTTAACAACAGTTCGCTTTTCCTATGGTTTGTCCAACAGCGCCTGCTTGTCTTTGGGCAGGCCTTGCCTGACGACTTCCAGCTTCTGAAATCCATCTTTGAGCACGGTCTGTTTCGCGTTTTCCTGAGTGACACAGATCGGCGTGAGCAGGATGGCTTTTGTCGTCAGGGCGCCGTTGGGCACCTCCGTGTGGCTCTCCACGTCTTCGTGGCGCGCGAGTTTGATCGCTGCTTCAGCCGCGGCCCGCGCCTCCTTTCCGACCGGCTTATAGACGGTCATGAGTTGAGAGCCCTCGAAGATTCGCTCGATGGCGGCGAGATCCGCGTCCTGACCCGAGACCAGCACTTTGCCAGACCAGCCCTTGTCTGCGAGCGCCTGGATTGCGCCGCCGGCAATCGCGTCATTCGAGGCAACAATCGCCGTGGGTGCTTCCTTGAGCTTGTTCAGTTCCTTCGTGACCATGACGTAAGCGTCGCTGGCGCGCCAGTCCATCACCCAGACATCGGCAAAGACATGGATATCGCCGCGATCGATGAAGGGCTGGAGCACTTTCATCTGTCCGGCGCGAACCACTTTCGAGTTGGCGTCGAGCGGGGAGCCTCCCAACAACAGGTAATTGCCTTTAGGCGCACGATCCACCAGGCTTTGCGCCTGCTCGATCCCGACCGAGAAGAGGTCGAATCCAACGTAGAGATCGACCGGCGCACTGGCCAGGCGGTCATAGCTGATCACCGGGACATGTTTGGCGTGCGCGGCTTCCACCATGCGCCCAGCCTTGCTGGTATCGTGCGGCAGAAACACGAGGACATCGATGCCGTCCTCGAGCAGTTCCTTTATCTGGCGAAACTGCAGGTCATCGTCGCCGTTGGCGAAGCGCGTGACGACCGAGCCTCCGAGTTCGTGGGCACGCTTCTGAAATTCGTCGAGGTCGGTCTGCCAACGCTCGCCGAATGTGGCCTCGATGGAAAATCCGATCTTGATTTTCCTTTTCTGCGCTTGCGTAACCCCGAGCGCCAGAACGATGAGAACGAAAAGAATTCCGGTGAAAAAACGAGGCCAAACCCGCATGAATGTATCTCCCAAGGGGATGGTTGCACCGGCGGTAATCAGGGTCAATTTACCATCGTAACGACGATCTCGGTGGCCGTGAGATTGCGCTTTCTGAAATCACTCCCTCAGGCACGACTCTCTGCTAAACTACGAGGCCATGAAAACATTCCTCATTCGCATCCTCTGCGTCGTGGCGCTCCTCGCGGCCTATGCCGCCGCCCAGACTGTCATTCCCCTCTACCCCGCCACGCCGCCCGGCTCGACCCAGGAGAACTATCCCGAGAAAGAGTACTTCTCGAAAATCTGGAACACGGAAGTCGTCACCAACGTGACCCAGCCGAGCCTGACCGTATTCAAGCCTTCTCCGGAGTTGAGAAACGGCACCGCGCTGGTGATCTGCCCGGGCGGAGGTTTTATGGCTCTCTCCATCGACAGCGAAGGCAACGATGTCGCCAAGTACGTGGCCGCGAGAGGCGTGACCGCCTTTGTGTTGAAGTACCGCCTCGCGCATACCGGCGAAGACGCCACCCAGGAATTTGGCGCGCTGTTTGCCGACCGGCAAAAGTTTCATGAGACGGTGGGGAAGGTCATACCCCTTGCTGTCGCCGATGGGTTAGCGGCCGTCACCTACGTTCGGCAACACGCGTCGGAATGGGGAGTTTCCCCCGACCGCGTCGGCATTATCGGATTCTCCGCTGGCGGAGCGGTCACTGCCGGAGTCGCCTTCCATTACCTGCCTGAAGGCCGGCCCGCCTTCGTTGCCCCGATTTATGCGGGCGGAGAAGCGTTCAAAGATGCCCCCGTTCCCGCAGACGCACCGCCCATGTTTATTGCGGCTGCGACCGATGATCAGCTCGGTCTCGCGCCGGGAAGCGTTGCCCTGTATGAGAAGTGGACCGCCGCTCACAAATCGGCCGAACTGCACCTCTACGCCAAGGGCGGCCACGGCTTCGGAATGCGAAAGCAGAACCTTCCTACGGATCATTGGATCGACAGGTTCGCCGATTGGCTGGAGTTACAAGGCTGGTTGCAGAAGTAAGTGCCGCGACTTGGTACTGATTAGTGGAGTTCCAGCGCGCTCTTTGCCCCAACTGGACTGGGCTCCGAGTGCGATGGCCTGATTACATCAACTATCGAAGGAGCGGATTCGATGCTAGACGAATCCATGGCGACGACAAGTCCGCTGCCCAGAACCTGTCCCGGATTCAGTCCACCGAATGCACGTCGCCCGGCAGCGCGAGCACCAGGGTGCAATCGGCCGCGGTTGCAGAACAGGAAAGCGATCCGCGGCGCAGAATCTTGACCGCTGTTTCGTCGGGGACTGTCTGACCGTACCGCACGCCGCGCAAAGCCTCGGTAAAGACCTTGAGTTTTTCGTCGCCGTTGACGAACCTCACATCATCCACAGACATTTCCGGGCCTTTCCCGTTTGTCAACAAAAGAAAAAAGTCGGCTTTCCCTTGCTGCTTAAGCGTATTACGCAGCTTGATTGTGCGCAGCGCAGTCAGTTCGTCATGATTCTTTGCGATGATCGCCTCGGCCTTGTCATTTCCTCCTGCCAGCGCGGCCAGCCGGCTGCGGGTTTCCGGTTCTGGTCGGCGCGCGTTCATCGCGAGCGCATAGAAATGGATGGCTTGTTCCTTGTCGCCCCGTTTCTCATAGATCTGGCCCAAATGATCGGCTGCAACCGAGCCTTGGGCCAGTTGCCATGCTGCCAAGACATACTTTTCGGCCTTGTCCAGGTTGCCGTCGGCAAACTCAACCCATCCCAGCGTGTCCCACGAACTCGCAAGTAAGGCTGTCGTTCCAAGATTCCGGGAGGCGAGCTGATCGAGCGAGAAGTTTCGCAGGGTTGTTGCGGTTGAGCTGACGGCGGATTCCGCATAGCGCCGGGCGGCGTCGAGGTGTGTCTTCTTAAGGGTCAGGTGATAGGAGATATTGTTCCAGACGGCGGGCCGGGCGGAAATCTTCAGCGCCTTGTTGAACGCGTCCATGGCCTTTTCATCCTGATCGAGGTTCAAGTAAGCTTCGCCCAGCCGCACCTGGATCTCGGCGTTATCCTGCGTCAGAGACGCCGCTTGCTCAAGCTCTGGGACGGCCTCCGCGTATTCGTGCTGCTCCAGGTACGCGATACCCAGGTTGTCATGTGCGTACTTATCCAATGGACTGATCTCAATCTGCTTGGCAAACCACTTGGTGGCTTCTTCGTACTTGCGCTGTCGCAGGTAGACCCGTCCCAAATTGTTATAGGCGTATTCATGGTACGGATTGATCTCGATCTGCTTCTGGAAGGCTTTGATCGCCAGCTCATCTTGCATCGACTCCAGATACGCGAGCCCTAGATCATTCCAAGCTATCCCGCTCTTGGGGTCCGCCTCCGCTGCGCGATTCAGAAGGTCGATCGCCAGAGCATAGTTTCCGTTTTTTCTCTCTTCGTTTCCACGCTTGGCGAGATCGGCGGGCTTCATGTCCGCCGCAGAGTCGGCCTTTTCCGCAACCGTGGTCTCTAGCGAGATTGCCTGTGCCAAATCCGTGACCACCGCTCGCCGAAACGCCAGATAGTCCTGCACCCGCGATGACGGCAACTCGCTCGCGCTCAACCCCAGCTTGCGCTCCGCGCTAACCACGTTTCCTTCAAGTTTGTAGGCTGCCTCGTAGTTGCCGTAATCTCGCTTCTGCGAGAAAGGCAGAGGAACGCGCGCCGCGTACTTGGATGGTAATTCGAGCCGCATCTGATAGTCGCGCGTCGTTCGCGGACCCAGTTTGATGGGGTCGGGGTTGTCCGCGTCATCTGGATCGGCCGTCACCAGGCCAATGATGGGAAGCGGCAGCTTCAATTCCAGTTTCTTCTTTGACGCATCGAGATAACTCGTCTTGGTGACGCGGTAAGAGAATGTGAAAGGCTCGCGCGTGGCCGCCGGGTCAGAAATCTTGACCTCGCTCACGTCCTTCCCCAACCCCTCGACGGAAGCCATGCGCTCGACGATCTGCTGCCATTGGACGCTCGCAACGCTTCGAAAAATTTGGCGTAGAGGGACTTCCGAATCGCCCCGTATTTCATAAGCAATCTTGGCATCGAGTTTGCCCGAGTCGTCTACCTTGCCATCAATTTGAAGTTTTTCCGTGTCTGGCATCGGAGAATCCGCCGGCGTCTCCTCAAGATGAGGCGCCCCGCCGTCCGCCGGAATCACCAGCGCTTGCTTTTTGCGCAACGGATACGTCAGTAAACGGAACGGCGCCACCTCAGTGGTGGTATCCATCCAGACTTCTTCCTTACCCACCGGCACCATCGTGATCATGTGATTAAACTGGGATGGCGATGGCACGTCGGGATCGAGCTTGCGCGCCGAGTTGATCATCACCGACGAGGCATGCATGCCTTCGGCTTCCAGCAGAGAGGCCAGCAGCGTGTGTTTATCCTTGCAGTCACCATACTGGTTGCGGAGCACGTCGTCGGCGGAGTGTGGCTGGTATCGCCCCATGCCCAAGGACAAGCTCACGTAGCGAAAATTCTTGGCCGTGTAATCGTACAAAGCTTCAATTTTGTCCATGTCCGCGGAGAGCCCCTTGGTCAACTCATCGGCTTTGGCGCGAACTGCCGCGGAGGGCGCTCGCCGGTCCTTTTCCAGTCCGGCATACCAGCGGCCCACCTCTTCCCAACTGACAAAAGACGTCAATTGCACCGCCGGGATTTCATCTTCCGGTTTCTTCTTCTTCTTCTTTTTCTTCTGCGCGTCCTTGTCTTTGTCCTTGTCTTCGTCCTCGCGCACCAGATTCGAACTCGACCAGCGATAAATTCGGCGCCCGCCTTCTTCCGTGACTTTAGGCTCCATACCCGGCTTGGTCTTCAACTTCACGGCGCGTGCGGCGGGGACGTCGATCTCAAGTCGCTCATCCAAAATAATTACGCTTTTCTGAAAGTCGTATTGCATCCAAAACTGGCCCTGCGCCAGGGGGCTTTGGATTGTGGTGACGGTTTCGCACTCCAGCACATCGCCAGGCCGTAACCCAGGGACAGTCACATGCTTCTCACGGTAATCGGTGTAGATTGGCGCAATTCTCTGGATCGGCTCACTCAGTTCTTGCACTGCATCGGCCCCGGCCGTAACTACGCTTCCATCCTCCTTGATGACGCGGACATAGGGGATTTCGAACTGCTCGCTGGCCGAGTTATAGCCAAAGCGCAACTGCCCCCATCTCTGTACCCCTGCTTCGCTCTGCACCCGAATCCGTATGACGGTTTCCTTGCGTCCCGTGCCATCGCTTTCGAACCGGAATCGCGTTCGCCATTGTTCAATTACAAACGGTTCCTTCGAATAGTCGGCTTTTGCGGTTACCGGCGAGGATGACTTGTCTACTGATGCTTCGGGCGCTTCTCCTTTGCCCGTTGGAGCCTGTGGATCGTTTTGACCTGAGCTATCCTGAGCGAATGACTTGCGGACGTGGTTAGTAACGCCACGGGCCAAAAGCATGAAAGCAGACAAACACATAATCAGAACAATCGAGAAACGTCGCATAGTTTGAGTACCCGCCCTTCACCGTTTGTATTCCAGCGTCCGTCGCTTTTGCAAGGACTGAGTGCAGAGCAACCGCGCCTCAAGCGCCCCGCCATGCAACCGACTCAGCCGGAGACACGCCAGATGTGCCATTCAAAAACTGGGTTCTGGGACTGGGGGCGGAATACTTCCTGCGTCCGATCCATGAAGGCTTGTCAACGCCGTCCGCAAGCTCGGGCTCAAACTACTGCGGCTCGGAAGAATTCAGCGCGATCTCGGCACTTCCAGGCGCCTTGAACCTCTCAAACTTTGCGACCTTCAAACCTGCCCTTTGCTTTACCATGGAAACATTCGGACTCTGAAACATTGAAACTTGTCTTTGAGCATCTTCCGACTCTAGAAATTGGCGGGCGGAAGTTCGTCGGACGGGTTCTGTTCGCGTTCCTCGTCCTCATCTCGGCCGCGGCCGGGGCGGCGGTGGGGCTGCTGCTGGTCTATTCGACGGGCTTGCCGCAGGTTGAAGAACTCGAACGCTACCGCCCCAGTTCCGTCACCGAACTCTACGACACGCAGGGCCGAGTCATCGGGACCTTTGCGTTGCAGCGCCGCGTCATTGCCAGCTATGACGATTATCCGGAGGTGCTTCGCAACGCGCTGGTCTCGATCGAAGACAAGGAATTTTACCGGCACTCGGGCATCAACGTCTGGCGCATCCTGGGCGCGGCGTATCGCGACATCGAGTCGGGCGGAAAAGTGCAGGGAGCGTCCACGCTCACCATGCAACTGGCGCGCAATTTGTTTCTCTCTCCGGACCGCTCGTTTTATCGCAAGATGCAGGAGGCGCTGCTCGCCATCCAAATCGAGCGCCGCTTTACCAAGCCGCAGATTTTCACGCTTTACGCCAACCAGATTTTTCTCGGACACGGCGCGTATGGATTTGAGGCGGCGTCGGAATACTATTTCAGCAAGCCTGCGAAGCAGTTGAAGTTGGAAGAAGCGGCGCTGCTGGCGGGACTTCCCAAGGCTCCGCAGTATTATTCGCCCATCAATCACCCCGACCGTGCCAAATACCGGCGCAACCTGGTGCTCAATGCCATGCTGGAGGATGGCAAGATCACCGCGGCCCAGGCGACGGAAGCGAAGGCCAAGCCCATCGTGCTCGATGTGCAGAAAGATCCGAACTCGCTGGCGCCGCATTATGTGGAGGAAATCCGACGCTATCTGGAAACGAAGTACGGCAGCGACCAGGTCCACCAGGGCGGCCTGCGGGTTTATACCTCGCTCGATATGAACTTGCAGAAGACGGCGCGCCAGACGCTGCTCGACGGCCTCGCCGCCTACGAGCGCCGCCACGGCTGGCACGGCCAACTCGTCAACATCGTTGCCCAGGGGCAAAAGCTCGAGCAATACGAAGATCCGGATTGGGATGAGGAACCCGAAGTCAACGGATACATGCACGCGCTGGTGACACAGGTTTCGGCGGGCTCCGTCGAAGTGCGCTTCGGCCAGCGCAAGGCGACGCTTTCGCCAGCCGACGTGGCATGGATAGTGACAAAGACGAAACTGAAGCTCAAACTTCCCGACCTTCTTCATCCGGGCGACATCGTATATGTCAAAGTGCTCGCGCTCGATGCTGCCGGAAAAGCGCGCGTCAGTCTGGAGCAGGATTCAGGCGCCGAAGGAGCGCTGGTCGCCATTGACAACGCGACCGGAGAAATCAAGGCCATGGTCGGCGGCCGCGATTTCAATCTTTCGAAATTCAACCGCGCGACTCAGGCCCTGCGCCAGGTGGGTTCGTCCTTCAAACCGTACGTCTATACCGCCGCGATCGACGAGGGCGCCAGCCCCGACGATACGATTGTGGACGCGCCGGTAATTTTCCAGACTGCTTCCGGCCCTTATTCGCCGCACAACTTCGACAACAAATTCGAGGGCACGATCACGCTGCGGCGCGCGCTCGCGCAGTCCAGAAACATTCCCGCGCTCAAACTGGCCGACCGTATCGGCATCAAGACGGTGATCGAATACGCGCACCGCTTCGGCGTTACATCGAATATTCCGGCCTATCTTCCGGTGGCGCTGGGTTCGGCGGAAATCACTCCGCTGGAGCAGACGTCGGCTTTCACCGTGTTTCCGAACGATGGAGTGCGCGTGGCTCCGCGCTACATCACCCGCGTGACTGACTACGAAGGGCGCGTGCTGGAAGAAGATTATTCCGACGTGAAAGACGCCGTCAGCTCGCGCACCGCGCGCGTGATGACCTCGATGCTGCGGGAGGTTGTGCTGCACGGCACCGCGATCGCCGCCGCTAGAATGCCTTACCCGCTGGCGGGAAAGACGGGAACGACCAACGATTTCACCGACGCCTGGTTCATTGGCTTTTCTCCGTCGCTGACTTGCGGAGTCTGGATTGGCTACGACGAAAAGAAATCGCTCGGCGAAAAAGAGACCGGGGCCCGCGCCGCTCTGCCCATCTGGATGCAGTTCATGAACGTCGCGCTGGCCGGGAAAGATCCTGGAGAATTTCAGCCTGTGCCAGCTCCTGTAGGTTCAGCCGTCGCGCAAAAAGTTGATACTCCGGATGTCGCGCCGGGCGACGGGGAATTGCATTAAAGCCAGCTATCGGCTGTCAGCTTTCAGTAACACCTCCGCAGCAGGCGGCCCATTCTTACGATTCGGTAGAGAGGGAAGAGCGGTTCGGGTAACTGTACGGCCGCGAGGTCTCCCACGCCCGGCGTCCAGAACAGCCGCCAGAGATATCGCCAGCGGTCGCCGCGGCGCTCGCGCAGTTTCAGGATGAGGCGGAAGTATTGGGTGGATTCAAAATCATAGGCTGCGCCGCGAGCCAACCGCCCGGCGAAGTCGGCGCCCAGAATGGGTACCTGAGGATCTGCTCCAATCATTTCTTCCGTCGGCTTGGGAAGCTCCGCATGAAGCACGTTCTTCACCAGCCAGAAACTTACGCCTAGAATGCGCGCGATTCCCAGCGCGCGGGCCCGGGAAAACGCGAGCGCGGAGTCGATAGTCTGGGTCCGGGATTGTGATCGCAACGTGTCCGCAATATCCGACAACCAGATCAACCGCGTCCAAAGATGCTTTGCGGCGTGAAGGCATAGCACCAGCAGCGAATCTTCGGGAGCGAGGCACGGCGCTTCGCATCCGCCGACAACGGTGAAGACGGCGCGCGACAACAGATCTTCCACGAGCAAATCGACTGCATAGAAACGCGGCAGCAGCGCCCATTGCAGTTCGACCATGTGCTTTCCGCCTGCGCCATCGAACGATCGCTCGTAGCCTGTGCGCAGCCAGAATCTTTCGATGGCCGGGGTGAGTTCCGAGGAAGGGCGATATCCGACTTCGGCCAGGGCCTGCTTCGCACGCTCGAAGTCGGTGGGAGAAATCAGGAAGTCGAGGTCGGAGAAACTTCGCAGCCCGAGATCGCCGTAAGCCGATTGCGCCAGCGCCGGCCCTTTGAACGGAACCGCCCGCAACTGTCGTCGCTCGAACTGTTGCACGATGCGCGCCAATTCGGCGGCGAACGACAAGCTTCGCCGCAGGTTCGCTTCGTACAAGGACCGCAGCGAGCGCTCGATACCCGGTGGCAGTCCGCGAGCGTGTTCTATCAGGTTGCGCGCCGCCAACGGAAGAACTCCGTGGCGCTCAGCCAGACGAACAACTTCACTCCAGTCGAGGGCGGAAAGGTTCCAATTCGCAATGCGCGCGATCCGCTCCGAAGTTAGCTCCGCTCCAGCCAACGCGCACAGGAGATCAAATTCGTCCGCTCTCTGCGGCGCGGCGCTCGACATGGAAGGTGAAGGCAAGGGCTCGGTCATGGATGCGCTCTTTGACTAGATGGCTACCGGTCGCGTTCGAATATGAAGTCAAACGCGATTCGCAACTATAATACAGAGTCTTCGGTGCGCGCCTGAAACCTCGTTCGATATTTCAGCGTACGCGCCTTGCCGTTTCGCTTTTATGGAGCGAGTCGTCTTCGAATCCGTTCGCAAGATCTTTCGCCACCGTCCAGCGCTGTTCAATTGGCTCGGACGGGAGCGGGGCGGAGAAACCGTGGCCTTGAAAGACGTTTCTTTCTCGGCGGCAGGCGCGGAAGTGTTGGTCCTGCTCGGGCCGAATGGGAGCGGAAAGACCACCGCGCTCAAGCTGATATCGACCATGCTTTTGCCCGACGCGGGATCTGTGCGGGTGGGCGGCTTCGATGCTCGGCGCGATGCTGGCGAGGTCCGGAGGCAGGTTGGCATCGCCGTCGCCGCCGAGCGCTCGTTTTTCCCGCGCCTGTCGGCCCGCGAGAACCTCGAATTCTTTGCCAGCCTCGACGAAGTACCGCGCCGCGAGCGGGCGCCGAGAATCCAGGAAGTTCTCCGCGATACCGGACTCGAAGAGCAAGCCGATACCCTGGTCATGAAGTTTTCCAGCGGAATGTATCAGCGGCTGGGGATTGCGCGCGCGCTGGTCAAGCGCCCCGTCGTGCTTTTGCTCGACGAACCGACGCGCAGCCTCGACGCGGCCACCACGGCGCATTTCTGGGCGACGATCCGCGCGCTGGCAAGGCAAAAGACTACCGTTCTTCTCGCCACCCACAACTTCGCGGAAGCGGCCGCAGTCGGGGACCGCCTGCTGCTGCTCGATCGCGGCGAATTGCTGGTGGATCGCCCAGTGGGCGACGGCGATAACCCGGAGGCGCTGCGGGCTTTCTATTTCCGCATGACGGGAGAGAAGGGCGAGAAACTTGTGATTGGTGATTTGTAATTTGTAATTGTGTTTCGGAATTGATCGTTCACAGTGGCTGGATTTGAAATTGCCAATTACAAATTCGTACTTATGATTTCGACACTCGACAAGCTCTACGCCATTCTGTGGCGGGATTTGCTTACGGCGATCCGCCATCGCAGCGGGTTCGTCGTGACCCTTGCCGGAGTGCTCATCGAACTGGCGGCTTTTTATTATCTGTCGCGCGCCATCGGCCCCGGCTTTCGGCCGAGCGGGGTCGAATACTTTCCTTTCCTGATGGTGGGCACCGGCGTTTACACTTTTTTCGTAATGAGCGCGCAAGCCTTTCTGAGCTCGGTGCAGGAAGCACAGCAAACCGGGACGCTGGAAGTTCTCATGACGACATCCACCGCCCCGTCTGAACTGGTCATGCTCAGCTCCATTTCCGCGTTTGGCGGGAACCTGGTCAATCTGCTGGTGTATTTTTTCGCGGGAGTCGCGGTTTTCCGGGCTGCGGTCCACGCCAATTTTTTGTCGTGCGCCGCAGTGCTGATTCTTTCTCTGGCCATCGCCCTCGCCATAGGGATCGCGGCGGCCACGCTGCAGGTTGCGTTCCAGAAAGGCTCGGCGCTGCTCTGGCTGCTCGGCTCGGGACTGTGGTTCCTGAGCGGGACGATGTTTCCGATCCAGAGCTTGCCGCGTCCGCTGGAGCTTCTGGCGCGCGCGGTCCCACTGACTTACGCTATCGATGGTATGCGGCGGGCGCTGCTGGAGGGGCAGTCGATGGTGGCGATGGCTCCCACGCTGGCTGTGCTGGCCGGGTTTGGCGTGGTGCTGTTGCCACTAGCGCTGGCCGGGTTGTCGCTCAGTTTGCGCCGGGCGCGGCAAAATGGCACACTATCCTTTTATTGAGGGCGCCGGTTCGCTTCACGGGTTTGCGGCCGAATCGGGTTTGGCACGGGGGAAAGCCGTATAGTACACTTCTCTTACTTTGATCAAACTGGGGGATAAGCCGGCTGTTTGACAACGTGGCTTGAACGACTATGACCGATAACCGGGCAGCCCGCCAGAAACCCCCGCAACCGCGCAACGCGGGCGAAGAGAAGAAGCTGTACCAGAAGCCGGCATTCCGGCATGAACGCGTTTTCGAAACGCAGGCCCTGTCGTGCGGCAAGATCTACGCCACATCTTCCAATTGCCGGTTGTCGCGAAAAACTTCCTGATGCAGGAAAGCACTTCGATTGCGCCGCGCTCGATTGAGAACGCGGAACGGTCAGCTTTGGTGGCAGAGGCCTTGCGCCCCAGCGGAGATTCGCCGGGGCGCATTCGCCTGCGAGTTTACGGGCAAAGCATGTTGCCGACGCTGTGGCCGGGCGACGTGGTCGAAATCGAAAGCTGCTCGCTCGAAGATGTCCAGCCGGGCGAGATTGTGCTGGCCCAGCGTGAAGGCCGCCTGTTTCTGCATCGTTTCGCCGCTGCCCGCCCGCCGAATGGATTTCTGCTGCGAGGCGATTCCATGCCTGGGCCTGATCCTCGGTATCCTCTCGAAGCGCTGCTCGGCCGTTTGGTCAGCAGGGTTGACCAAGGGCCCGGAGTCTCCGCACGCCTTCTGCGGCCGGGATTTCACGCGAAGTGGTCTCGCGCCGTGGGCATGGTGTTCTGCCATTGCGCAGTGGCTCGGCGTCTCGCGCTGAAACTTCACAGCTACGGCAAGCCCTCGGCGCGCGAAATTCCAGGCACGAAAGACGGCGGGGATGTTGGGGCCCTATGACAGCCGCGCCGCGCAAGAGCGCTTGTGTCGAGATCGGAGGAATTCCGATTGCTTTGTCCACCTCTGACGCGGGTTTTCTCGATCTGCTGCGCCAGCGCTACGCTGGATTCTTAAGTTCTTCGCGTCCCGAATTTGAGCTGGAATTCGATCTCCTGCGCACGGGATCAGCTTCCGATCAGGAAGTCCGGGTCGGTCGCGAGGGTGAGGAGTGGATACTGGAGCGCGGCGACTTCCACGCTCGCTGGGACCCGCGCACGGGACGAGGCAGGGTGCGGCAAAATGCCAATCCATATTCTCTCGATTCGGTGCTGCGCATTCTGCACAGCCTGATTCTTGCCGAGCGCGGCGGATTTCTGTTGCACTCGGCCAGCGCGATTTGCGAGGGCCGGGCTTATCTGTTCTCGGGCGTATCGGGCGCGGGCAAAACCACGATGACGCGGCTCGCGCCGGCGGACGTGACTTTGCTTACCGACGAAATTTCTTACGTGCGCCCGAGCGGCGGAGGGTACCAGGCTTTCGGCACGCCTTTCGCCGGAGAATTGGCTAAGTCGGGCGAGAACTGCGCGGCGCCGGTCGGTGCCCTGTTTTTCCTGGAAAAGGGTGCGGAGAACCGAGTGGAGGAGTTGGCGCCGGCGGAAGCCGTGCGCCGCCTGATGCGCAATATCCTGTTTTTCGCCGGGGACCACGGCCTGGTGGAAAAGCTATTCGCCACGGCATGCGATTTCATTTCCAGGGTTCCAATTTGCCGCCTGACGTTCTATCCTGATGGCAGGGTGTGGGAAGAAGTCCGTAGGTTTCGCGGGGCGCCTGAGCATGGCTGAGAATTGCATTTACATTGCGCGGAGTTCCGCCATAGCGGCGCGCGCGCTGGCCGGCGAAATGATGGTGATGAATCCGGCCGATTCGACCTTCTTCACGCTGAACGAAGTCGCCACCGCCATCTTTCAAGCGGCCGACGGACGCACTCCTCTGGACAAAATCGTGCGCGACCATATCTGCGAGCAATTCGAAGTCGATTTCGAAGAGGCCCAGGCGGACGCCGAGCAGTTCGTCACGGAACTTTCCAGCCACGGAGTTCTTATCGTTTCGAACCAGCCGCTGGCTCCGGAGGCTGCCTTATGACGCTGATGAGCGAAGTGGGCCAGAAGGCATTCAACCTGGGCGTGCCGCTCGCCGTGCATATGGATGTGACGTACCGCTGCAACGAGCGCTGCGTGCATTGTTATCTCGATCACGACGACCACGGCGAGATGACGACCGCCGAAATCAAGGGCGTGCTCGATCAACTGGCCGAAGCGGGCGTTTTCTTTCTTACCTTCAGCGGCGGCGAGGTGTTTATGCGCCGCGACTTTTTTGAGATTGTCGAACACGCGCGCCGTCTCATGTTCAACGTCAAGATCAAGACCAATGCGGTGATGATTCATGAAGAGGAAGCGAGGCGGATCCGCGCGCTCGACATAGACACGATCCAGGTCAGCGTGTATTCCCATCGCCCCGCAGTGCACGACGCCATCACCATGCTGCCGCACTCGCTCGAGCGCACCATCCAATCTATTCGCTTCTTGCGCGAACAAGGGCTGCGCGTAACTATCGCGAATGTTCTGATGACGGTGAATCTTGCTGACCAGAGCGGAGTGCAGAAACTGGCCGCCGAACTCGAAGCGCATTACACGCTCGATCCCACGATCACGCCCATGATGGACGGCGACACCTCCGTCCTTGCACTGCGCATTCCGGGAGAGGAACTTCCGGAAATCTTCCACAATCCCTCGCTGGTCGACAGCCAGGAAGAGTTCTGCGCTCCTCCCAAACCGCCCTCGGCGGAAGACCTTGAGGGTTACTCTTGCAGCGCGGGCCATTCCTTCTGCTACATTTCGCCCTACGGCGATGTCTTTCCCTGCGTGCAGTTTCCCCTGCCCACGGGAAATATCCGGCAACAGAAGTTCTTGGATATCTGGAACTTTTCTCCGCAGATGAAAGAAGTTCGCTCGATCCAGGCCAAAGACCTCACCGTGTGCTCGTCGTGCTCACACGTTGCCAGTTGTTCGCGCTGTCCGGGACTGGCATATGTGGAAGGGAATATGCGGGGCCCATCCACGGCGGATTGCGAGAAGTCGTTTTACCGGACGGGCGTGGCGACGGCGAACATGCTGCGGCTCGGCCTGTCGAAACCACGGGAATTGTCGGGCAACGCGGCGCCGCTTCTGCAGATTCGGCCGATGGCCGTGACCGCATAGATCTCGCCGGTGGACCGCCGGGCATCCCCGCCCGGCCCCTGAATGGGCACACGGTCCCTGTGAGGTTCATACCCCACACTTCCTTTTCGAAGTCGGTGTAAGTGACCGTAAGATCGAGTTGACGACAGTGTCCACGATGAAAGTCTTTTCACCCGTTGCTAACAGGCGAAATAGGCGTAAAATTATTGCCGTTTTTGGAATCAAAAAGAAGATTTCCGCGAATCGATTGGCTGTAGAGGCGATGCGAATGAAACCCACTAGCGCCTGGATATTACTGCTGCTGACCTCACTAACATTGTCCATTTACGGGTGCGGCGGAGGAAATAGTTCCAGCGGAGGAGGGGGCAACCCGCCCCCATCTACCACGGAGATTCTCTACGCTTCAGACTTCGGGAACGATATCTATGCGTTCCGCATCAACCAAAGTACCGGGGCGTTAACGCAGACTGCTTCTTTCATTCCCATCGGAGGAGAAACGGTTGGGGACACTGATATGGCGGTTACACCCTCGGGCAGTTTCTTGTACGCGGCCAACGACGCGAATTCAGAAATCAACTGTTACGCGATCAATTCTTCAGGAACGCTGACCCTCACCGCGGATTCACCTTTTCCGGTAGAGCAACCAACGCCGGGATCTTCTGGGCTTACGGTCGATCCGACCGGAAGATTTTTCTACACCTCAACCACAGCCGATTTCGGGGCAGTGGCGGGTTTCACTATCGATGCCGCGACCGGAGCGTTGACCGTCATTTCAGGCGGACCTTTTTCCTCCCCCGGCCATGGCGGTCCTCCACTAGAGATCGCAGTCGATCCGACGGGGCGTTTCCTCTTTGCATCCGCACAGTTCGACGATGTAACCCTCCCCGCTGGTTACAACGTCTGGGGATTTACGATTGACGGCACAACGGGAGCTCTCACGTCGATGCCTGGATCTCCGTTTGCGACACAAGGCAACAGCCAGCCAGATGGCATCAAGGCTGATCCTTCGGGCAAATTCCTCTACGTCGCGCTGTCGAATGCCGGCAGCATCGCTGCGTTCACGATTGACGGCACGACGGGCGCACTGACGGCCATCCCGGGCTCACCGTTCGCGACGGCACCGACTCCGTTCACGCAGACCTATGAACTGACGATTTCACCCTCCGGAAAGTTTCTCTACGCGTTTAATTTCAATGGAAACACGATCGGGGCATTTACGATCGATTCCACTACCGGCGTGCTGACTACGGTTGCCGGATCGCCATTCACGGTGAGTCCTGAAGCAGAAGGCGGTCTAATTGTCGATCCTTCGGGCCAATTCCTTTACCTGACGATAGGCTATGGGACGCCGGATGCCTTCGATATCTTCGACATCGATCAAAGTTCAGGTGTGCTCACTCCGAATGCGAACTCGCCCGTTGCCGGCAACCAGGTACCCCTCGGCCTGGCAGTCGCCAAATTTCAGTGACTCTCGTGGATCAGATCGCCGGGTTGGGCGCTTCTTGTCGTTTCTTGCCGGGTCTGTACCAGGACCTGCGGTATCGCTAAAGCGATACCCTGATACGAGACTTTGATTCCCCTCAGAGTGAGCGGCCGGCGGCGGCGTTGCGGGTGCGTTGCAGTTCAACGTTCGCATCCATGCTGGACAAATGCTCGAGGATGCGCTGCAAGGCGGAGCGGGTCGCGTGCGTCGCTTCGCTGAATTTCAGCGCCGCGCCAATACCGGCGTCCATGCGCACAACCTCGCATTCAATCGTAACGTTGATATGTTCGTGCGAGAAAGTGAGTTCACACTGCGATCCCGGCAACAGCAGGCCGCTGGTTTCCACATAGCAGCCGCCCTGGCTCAGGTTGGTGACAATGCCAAGCATCGCCCGTTCCCGTCCGTGTCCGGAAATTTCGGTGGTCAGGCGGCCACGCACCCGCGGATAGAGCCGGCGGTTCTTCTGACCCGACTGGCTTTGCTTCTGCAAATACATGCGTTTATCGGCTTCCGCGAGTATCTTCTCCGCGTCGATTCCGTCTTCGGGATACCCGGCCTTGCCCACGCTCAGCGATAGAATGTCCTCGTTGCAGATGTCCTTACCGGCTTGGCGGGCAAGGTCGCGCATCTGTTCCGCCTTGCGGGCGGCGGCTTCGGAGGTGAGTCCGGGAGCGATGACCACGAATTCATCGCCGCCCATCCGCGCGACGTAATCGTAGTCACGGCTGGTTTCCTTGAGCGAGCGGGCAAAGAGGCGCAACACGCGGTTCCCTTCCAAATGCCCGAAACGGTCGTTGATCTGCTTGAAACCGTCCATGTCGGCGACCATTACGGTCAGGGTTTTGTTGTCGCGTTTGCAGCGCGCCAGTTCCCGGTCGAGTTGCATGAAAAGCGAGCGCGCATTGGGCAGGCCGGTCAGGTAATCGGTGACCGCCGAACTCTCCGCCTCCTCGTACTTCACCGCATTGTCGATGGCCAGCGCCATCTTGGAACTGATGGCCAGCAAAATGCGGAGGTGGTCGGAGGTGAAGAAATCTTTTTCCGCGTGGTACACAGCGACCACGCCGGCCACTCCCTGCAATCCCTCGAGCGGAACGGCCAGGGCTGAATTCAGCGTACTGTATTTCGAAGGATCGTTCAGATAACCGGGTTCGACGGAAGGATTGCCGTTCAGTATGGGCTTGCGGTTTTGCGCCACCCAGCCCGAGAGCCCCTGCCCCATCGGAATGCGCAGCGAAGCAAACAGGCGGAAGTTGTCGCCATTCACATACTCCGGCACCAGTTCGTCGCCGTGCCGGACGTAGATGGCAATGGCATCGTAGGGCATCGCCCGGCGCAACTTCACTGCAAACACCGAGAGGGTGATGTCGAGGCTCAGCGAAGCTCCCAAATCCTGGCTGAGTTCGAAAAGAGTCTGCGCTTCCTGACGCGCGGCCGCGATCGAGCCGAGGAAATTGCGCTCCGGCGAAGGCCGCTTGCCCTGCGTCTCGAACCCGGCTGCCGGCCTGACAGAGGGCTCCGAGTCCCCGTCCTGGTCTTTGACCTCGACTTCCGTGGACAAGCGCTGCTTGCCCATATTATCAGTGCGTTGATGGACGAGTTGCTCCATCTCCACATATTTTCTTTCTAGCACCCTGACCACCTGCGGGTCGAAGGACTTTCCCGACTGCTCGACCAGGCGCGCCATGGCTTCATGCAGAGAGAGCGCCCGCCGGTATTGCCGGTCCGACGCCAGAGCGTCGAGAAAATCGACCGCCGCCAGGATGCGAGCGCCCAGCGGAATCTGGTTGCCGCGCAATCCCATCGGATATCCGGTGCCGTCGTACTTTTCGTGATGGGCCCGTACGATGGGGACGACCGGATAAGGAAAGCGCACCCGCTCGAGGATTTCCGCTCCCACCAGGGGATGGATCTTCATTTTGTCGAATTCTTCCGGCGTCAGGCGCCCCGGCTTCGAGATGATGTGCTCGGGTATGGCCAGCTTGCCGATGTCATGCAACAAGGCGGCGGCTTGAAGCGCCTCCATGCCTTCCCGATTGACCTTCAGTTCCTTGGCCACCTCGATGGCGTAAACGCGCACCCTCTGAAGGTGATCGTGGGTGGTCTGGTCCTTGGCTTCGATGGCGAGCGCGAGCGCCTCGATGGTGCGCATGTGCAAGTCGGCCATCTCTTCGACGTGGCGCTTCTCGCCTTCCAGTTTGCCGAGGTAAAGGCGGTAGGAACGATAGATGAGATACACCACCGGAAGCGTCAGCAACGAAGTCTGCCAGTCGGTAAAGCCGTGCAGCCAACTCATCATGCCGGCCACTCCGGCGCCCACCAGGTAGTAGGGGAAGCTCCAGAAATAGCAGTCTGCCCAGATCTTGCGCAGCGACTTTTGCTCGGTCAGCGAAATGACGGCGGCCACCGGCAGCGTATTGGCCACGAAGTAAACCGACGCCGCCAGAAACAGCATGGTGGAGGGGTTCCTCACGACACGATGGGCAAAGGGGTAGCGATAGGCAAAGAAGGTGATCGCGATGGCCAAAGCGGTCGAGCAGGTGTTGAAGACGACTTGCAGCGGGACCGTACGGTTGCGGTCGAAGCACTGCACCACCACCGCCGCGCAGCCCAGGGCGATGGCTTCCGACAAGCTCAGTTCCAGCACACCCAGCAGCAGGAATAGAAAATTAACCGACATCGTCCCGGTAATGCCGGGCAAGTTCACCTTGAGCCGGGAGGCGGCCAGGGCGATGACCAGATAGCAGAAGAATTTGAGGGGATTCTGGCTCCTCCCGTGCAGAACCGAATAGGTCAGCACGGTGGTCCCGCAGATCACGACCACGGCAATAAAAAAGCGCGGCGCCGCGGTCATGTCCCGCCAGGATTTAGGGCGAATCTCCATTTCAGGCAAGCTCCCGCCGGGGAAGCCGGGTGCCGCTTCCCAGGCGCAAAAAGACACGACAACACTCATTGATAACAGGCGGGAAACGGGCAGGAAAGGATTCGGCGATTTGGAGCTAAACTTTCGTAACCCTGAACGGCTCCGTCCAACCCCAGCTTGGCCTTCCGAGTGCACATTAAGGCTCTTAAGCCATAGAAAACACAGTGTCAACCACCGCCGACGGCGAACCTGAGCTTCTGGCCGGTCCGCATTGTATAATTAGCAACTCGGGCAGTGTGCCGTCTTTGGGAGGCCGCTTGTGACCGACAATCACCAGGGGAGCGGCCTGGCTCCTATGCCTTGCGGCCAATCGGCATGAGATGTTGCTGCCATATATAGTCCACAGGAAGTGGACCGGATTTATCTCCTTTGTACAATGAACAATCGAAAGATGAGGAGCCGTAATGTCACAAGACAAAGACAACAACGCTGAGAAACAGCAGCATTTTGCAACTTTGGCCGTCCACGGCGGACAGGTCGTCGACCCGACCACCAAGTCTCGCGCCGTGCCGATTTACCAGACTACGTCGTACGTGTTTGACGATGCCGACCATGCGGCGCGCCTGTTTGCGCTCAAGGAATTCGGAAACATCTATACCCGGATCATGAATCCGACCACCGATGTTTTCGAAAAGAGGATCGCGGCGTTGGAAGGCGGAGTTGCGGCGCTGGCCACAGCTTCCGGCCAGGCCGCCGAAACGCTGACCGCGATTACGCTGGCCTCCGCCGGAGACGAACTCGTTTCCACCACCTCGCTCTACGGCGGGACTTACAATCTGTTCCACTACACGCTGCCCAAGCTGGGAATCAACGTGCGCTTCGTCGATGGCGACGACTTCGACGGGCTGAGGAAGGCGATCAATTCGAAGACCAAGGCGCTCTACACCGAGACGCTCGGAAATCCGAAACTCGATGTCGCGGAAATCGAAACCCTGGCCCGCATCGCCCACGAAAACAAACTGCCGCTCATCATCGACAACACTTCCGCCTCGCCCGCGCTGGTTCGTCCCATCGAGTGGGGAGCCGACATCGTCATCAATTCGGCAACCAAGTTTATTGGCGGTCACGGAACGTCCATCGGCGGCGTGATCGTGGACGCCGGGAAATTCGACTGGAAAGCATCGGGACGATTCCCGGCCTTCGTCGAGCCCGACCCCTCGTACCACGGGATCAGCTACACGGAAGCGTTTGGGCCCTTGGCGTTCATCCTCAAAGCCCGTGTGCAGGGCCTGCGCGACACCGGCGCGGCGCTCTCGCCGTTCAACGCCTTCCTGTTATTGCAGGGCGCGGAAACCCTCCATCTCCGCATGCAGCGCCACTCGGAAAATGCGCTGGCCGTGGCCAAGTTCCTCGAAACCCACCCCGGCGTCGAGTGGGTCAACTATCCCGGCCTCGCCTCCAGCAAGTACTATTCGCGGGCGCAAAAATATCTGCCCCATGGCTCGGGTTCGCTGGTCACGTTCGGAATCAAGGGCGGATACGAATCGGGACGCAAGCTGATCAACTCGCTTTCGCTGTTCAGCCTGCTGGCCAATATCGGCGACGCGAAGTCGCTGGTCATTCATCCCAGTTCGACCACCCATCAACAGCTCTCCGCGGACGAACAGAAGGACACGGGAGTGACGCCAGAACTGGTACGCTTATCGGTGGGCATTGAAGACATTCGCGACATCGTCGGCGACCTTACACAGGGATTGCAGATGGCGACCGGCGTGTCGCCAAAATCAGGAACGGCAAAGTAGGTACGCCTAACAGCTCGTAGAGCGGGCACGATTTGTAGCAGGGTATGCCTTCAGGCATACCGCAAGCGCGGTGTCATGAACGCGCCTTTAGGCGCTGGTTGTTGGCGCTGTAGTTTCACCACAGGCTGCTAAGCAAGCAGTAAACTAAGTACGATGATCATCACTGCGGCGATCCGGGCGAAGCACTCTTTTGCTGAAACGGAGGGGTTCGCCCTGGAATGCGGTGGCGAACTGCGCCCGGTCACCATTCAGTTCGCCGTGTACGGCGAACTGAACCCGGCGCGCGACAACGTGATCCTCGTCTGTCACGCTCTCTCCGGCTCCGCTGAGGTTGCCGATTGGTGGCCTGAACTGTTTGCCGACAACGCCATCTTCAACGTCAACCGCTATTGCGTCATCTGCGCCAACATTCTGGGATCGTGTTACGGCTCGACCGGGCCGCAGTCCATCAATCCCGCGACTGGAAAGATCTATGGCCCGGACTTCCCGCTGGTTACCGTCGGCGATATTGTCCGCACGCAACAAGCGGTCTTAGATCATCTGGGAGTCGAGCGCATTCAGCTCGTCATCGGCGGCTCGATTGGCGGCATGCAGGCCTTGCAGTGGGCCATGGATTTCCCCGACCGCGTCGCCAACTGCATCAGCATCGCCGCCGCGCCACTCGGCCCCATGGGACTTGCCCTCAATCACCTGCAACGGCAGGTCATTCGCCTCGATCCCAAGTGGAAGGATGGAGAGTATGGCGACGATCCGCCAATCGGCGGACTGGCGCTGGCGCGCAAGATTGCCATGTGTTCTTACAAGACGGCGGAGCTGTTCAGCACGCGCTTTGGCCGCAATCCCAACCGCAACGGCGAAAATCCGTGGGCGGAGCCGACCGCGCGCTTCGACGTGAGCGGCTATCTCGACCATCAGGGCGAGAAATTCGTGCAGCGATTCGATACCAATTCCTACCTCAGCATCACGCGGACGATGGATACCTTCGATCCCATAAGGAAGTACGGCTCCATCCACGCCTATGAGCGCATCAAGGCGCGGGTCACACTGGTGGGGATCTCCTCCGATTGGCTTTTCCCCGCCTCCGAAGTGCGCTCGCTGGCGGGCGAGCTGAGAAGCTGCGGGGTAGATTGCAATTACTGCGAGATTGAATCCTCCCACGGCCACGACGCGTTTCTGGCCGAGCCGGACAAACTCGCATCTATCCTGGCCAGCCGCATGTCGCCGGGGCCATCGTGAGATTGATCTCCTGTAGAGACGGGGCTTGCCGCGTCTCCCGCGACAGAGACGGGGCGAGCCCGGTCTCTACATAACTGAGCGATAATAAATCTGACTTCGTGCTAGAAGTGAAACCCGATCTGCGCCGTCAGCCCGCGCGGCGTCACATAGTGCGTCCCGCTGAAGGTGGAAAGGAAGTTATAGAGCGCCAATCTGTTGGTTATGTTGATCGCGGTGAGCGTCAGACTCCACTTATAATGGTCGCCTTTGAACAGATTGTCGTCGCCCGCTACAACGTCAAACAGGTTGCGCGGTGCGATGCGCGGCGGATTGTGGTCGTCATTCTCCGTCCCGATGCCGGGCACGTTGATCAGATTCGATCCGAACTGCGCTACCGGACACGGGGAAGGCAGCGCATGGGACGGAGTTGCGTGGGCGCCATTGCAGGTAAACCCGGCCTGGAACTCCTGATCGGCGCTCAGCGGGTTTCCGTAAATATCTTGTAAGAAGACCGCTGGCTGTGCGCCGACCGTGGTTGATTGCGGGCAATCGTTGGCCGCGCCGACCCCGTAACACGGCGCGTTGCCGGCCACGAGACCGCTGTCGTACCGCCAGTTGAAGCCGAACCACGGGCCGCGTTTCCAGGGCTGATATTGCAAGTGGGTGGTCTCGTTGAACTTTTCGTCGTGATCGATGCGAAACGGAAGCCCGGCGCTGGTCGCAACCGTCGCGCCCGCCCCTCCGATCTGCGGCTGGAAAAAGCGCGCCGCCACGCTGGAGAAAACCATCTGCGCCGAGAAGCCATGCAGGTTCGGCACGCCTACCCGGCCCGCATATCCGGGGATCTTTGCATTGTGCCATTCAATGGGAAAGGTGATCGGAGTATTGCCGAGCACGCTGAAATCGTAGCCATTGTGCGTGTACTTCGTGATCCACTCGCCGGAAAACACCAGGTAGCGCCCGAAAGCCTGCTCCAGGCCGGCGTGGAACTCATTGCGAAAGCCGGGATTCAACGCTCCGCTCACTCCCGGGGAACAGGCAAGAAGAGGGGACAGAACAGCATTGCCGCAACCGATGCTGGAAAGCACCAGATTCTCATTGAAGGGAGATTCCAGCGTGCGCGCATAGGAAACGCGAAGAATCGTGTTGGTCTTCTTGACGTTGTAAGAAACTCCGATGCGAGGCTCGGCCTGGCGCGCGATGGTGAGACCGTTGTAGAGATCGCCGCGCATGCCTAGGTTCAACGACCAGTGCCCGGCCGTGATCACGTCGCGAAGATAGAGCGCAAGTTCCTTCACGTCGGTGTGGCCGTTGAACGTGTAGGGGCTTCCGCCGCGGGTCAGGTCGTAGGGCGACAAGATTGGATTGAAATTAGGGTAGAAAGCGGAGCCGGTCGAGTTAGCAGGGATGTTTTCCTGGTAGCCAGCGGCGGCGCATTGCGACGGATCGGTGTAACCGGGAACCGGAACGTCCGGGCTCGTGGCCGTTGCCAGAGTTATGCAAGGCGCGTTGTAAGCTGGATCGACGATCCCCAGAGTGTCGTTTTCATTGAGAAATGTCTGTTCGTAAGTGACCCCAGCCTTGATGTTGTTCACCCCTTTGACATAGGAGAGATCGGACCGAATTCCCGTGTTGGTCAGCGTGCGGTTCTGACCCACCGACTGCCGCTGCAAACTCGGCGGCCCAAGGTCCGCGAAGGGATCCTTGCTCGGATAATAGTTGTAATCGTCGCGGCGCACAAATGCGCCCAACGTGAAGACCGAGGTGTTACTGATCAGGCGCGTCCACGAAGGCGCGATGTTAAAGGTCCCAATTTTGGAGCGCTGGTCTGCCGCTCCGACGTTAATATTAGTGCCTGGGACTACGCCCCCGTAGTTCTCCACTGCCGGAAGAACCCCTTCCAGTCCGCTCCAGGCCGTCGCGTTCTGGGCATCGAAGGAATTCGGCGTCTGAAACCAGCTCCGGCTGTAGCCGAAGTTCAAGTGAATGGAGTCGGCGGTGGAGAGTTGAAAATCCACTCGGTCAAACAGGTTCTGCTCGTTGCCCTTGTCGTGCATCACGGTGAATTCGGGCGGATCGAGGAACCGGCCGCTGTTCAATCCGCCCACGGAGATGAAATTTCCCCATTTCTTGCCGCCGTACGCGAGATCGGCGTCCAAGGTCGACGACCCAAACGACCCGTAGGAAGTGCTCACGCTGCCGTGGGGCGTAGTTACTCCCTGGCCCGATCGTGTGGCCGCTACAATCACCACGCTGGTCTTGCCTCCATATTCCGCGGGCGGCGCGCCCGAGATGACTTCAAGCGATTCGACGGAATCGACGGGAATCTGGTTCGAGAAGACCTTGCTTTGTTGGTCGGTAATCGGCTGGCCATCGACGGAGAACGAATTCTCCGCGTGGTCGCCAATCCCGTGAAAGAGGCCATTGGAATCGGCGGCGATTCCCGGCGTGGAGAGAGTAACCAGCGAACTCATCGACGAAGACGCACTTTCCAAGGGGATCCTGTCGATCAGGTCCTTGTCAATGTCGGAGTGAAAGGTGGGATCGTTCTCCACCAGGTCTCCCGCAGCCTCGACCGTGACCGTGGTCGAAGAGCCGGATACTTCAAGATCGATCTTGACGAGCGCGGGCACGACCGACCGGACTTCGACATCCTGCCCAGTCCCGGCAAAGCCCACGGCCTTTACCGTCAAGTGATACGGATTAAACGGCACGTTAGTGAAGCTGAACTTCCCGTTGCTGTCGGTGGTGCTGGTTCGGTCATAGCCGCTGACCGGGTTATGAATTTCGACGCCGGCATTGGGTACCACAGCTCCCGAAGGATCGAGCACGACGCCGGTAATCGACCCCGAACTTCCGCCCGACTGCGCTTTCGCAGTCCCAACCGTCAACGTCATAGCCATAGCCACGGCCGCGATAGCCGCCGCTCGCCAGTTCTTATGCAGCAAACTCATGATTCCTCCAATAATGGGTTCTGAGGCGAGTCCGACTTCGAATCGCAAATCAAATAATCGAACACGGAAGCTCGCAGCCTCTTGGAAACTACCTATGGATGGGGCGCGGAATCAGAACGCCGGAGAAGGAGGAGGACGAATAAACTGAGTGGTAACGGGACGGAAGATGGGGGAGAGTTCAGGAACCACAATGGCCAGGACCGCGGTAGCCAAAACCGGCGCGGAGTGCGCTGGCGTGATCTTCAGCCCAGCGTGGGCCGTCGCGCAAATCGAACAGGAGTGATGCGATGTGGCCGAGTTATCGTCGGAGTGCGAGTGGACCGCCTGCACCGTCCCCATCACGCACACCAGGACGGCCGCGAGCACGCACACCGCTCTGACCCATCCGCCCCGATTTGCTAATACTTTCAGCATGTGATCCCGCTGCCGATTCCCCAGATGCGCTGCCTAATACAATTCTACTGTTAGATGGTCATCCGCGGAAATACGATGCACGGAGAATGCTTGTTTCCCCGCTGTCCTCGGTGGTTGAGATTTTTAGCACTGGACTAGAATGTCAACTATGCCAACCGCTGAACAGACGCCATCAGCCACCGCGCTCGACCTCGCCTGGGTCCGCGAGCAGTTCCCGGCGCTGGCGCAAACCATCAATCAAAATCCCGCAGTTTTCATGGACGGCCCCGGAGGCACGCAAGTGCCGCAGCGTGTAATCGACGCCATGGCCGACTATCTGGCGCGCAACAACGCCAACACCCACGGCGCCTTCCCAACCAGCCGCAACACCGACCGCACGATCGACGAGGCGCGCGCCGCGATGGCCGATTTCCTCAATTGCGATGCGGATGAAATCGTCTTCGGCCCGAACATGACGACCCTGACTTTCGCCATCAGCCGCGCCTTGGGCCGCGAACTCGGCCCCGGCGACGAGATCGTGCTTACGCTGCTCGACCACGACGCGAATTTCGCGCCTTGGAAAGCGCTGGAAGAGAAAGGCGTGACCATCCGCGCGGTGAAATTCAACCAGGAAGATTGCACGCTCGACATGCGAGACCTGGCGGCGAAGATCGGCAAGCGCACGCGCCTGGTAGCCGTCGGCTATGCGTCGAACGCCGTGGGCACGATCAACAATGTCGTCGAAGTTGTGCGGCTGGCGCGGCAGGCAGGGGCGCTGACTTACATCGACGCCGTCCACTACGCTCCGCATGGACCGATTGACGTGCGCGCCCTCGATTGCGATTTCCTGGTCTGCTCAACCTACAAGTTTTTCGGCCCGCACATGGGAGTTCTCTACGGCAAGCGCGAGCGCCTGAAGGCGCTGCATCCATATAAAGTCCGGCCCTCGACCGATGAGATTCCCAGTTGCTGGGAGTCGGGGACGTTGAACCACGAAGGCATCGCGGGAATCAAAGCCTGTGTCGATTACTGGGAAGAACTCGGCAGGCGCGCGGATCCCGCAGTCACGACCCGTCGAGCCGCAATCCCGGCCGCGCACGCGGCGATCCATCAGCACGAACGGCAGATGCTCCAGAAAATGATCGCCGGCCTGCTGGCGATTCCGGGGCTGAAGCTCTACGGCATCAGCGACCCGCGTCGCTTCGACGAGAGATGCGCGACCTTCGTGGTTCGCATCGCAGGCCACACCCCGCTGGAACTGGCCACCAAGCTCGGCGAGCGCGGCTTCTTCACCTGGGACGGAAACTACTATGCCCTGAACCTTACCGAGCAATTAGACGTCGAGCGCCTGGGAGGATTTCTTCGCATAGGCCTGGCGCACTACAACACGATGGAGGAAGTGGAGAGGCTACTCGCGGCGCTGCGGGAGATCGCGGAAGGATAGGCCTGCTTTGGAGCGTTGCTATGAACTGGTTGGAAGGAATGGCACTGTTGAGGTTAGTAGGCCTCATCGCGATTCTGGGCTGGCTCGTTTTTGGGAGTACATCATATATAGACAACATCAGGAGATCCAGGTTCAAGAATAGACCTCCGTTAGCAGACGATTTGTTTTATGAGCGTTATTACGGTTCGTCTGGACTGCAAAAGAGCAAGGTGATTGACATTCGTCATGAAATCGAAGCGGCATTGAATCTCAAGCCTGAAACGATATTGCCAAGCGACCGATTTTCAGAGGAGTTGTCAGCTGTACGGGGGCGGGAATATGGCGGAGACCGTAATGATGAGCTCTACTTCTTGAATCGCGATCGTGAAAAACGTCTAGGGGTGAAGATCCCTCTTGCTAAAATCAAGACGGCCGATGATTACATCCGCACGATTGTCAAGTATGTTTGAGCGGATTCCCTAGGCGAACCTCACCCGAGCCACCTCAGTTCTCCTCTCGGATTTCCTCTACCGAAGTCCCCCTTCCCACCAACGCCAGCTTCGCGATCCCAATGAACAGCCCGTGTTCTACGATCCCGGGAGTGTCGCTCAAAGCCAGCCCCAGCGCAGCCGGGTCGGCAATCTGTCCGAAGTTGCAATCGAGGATGTGATTGCCATTGTCGGTAACAAATGGCTGCCCATAGGTATTGATTCGGAGCGTCGCGGTGGCTCCAAGGGCGGCAATCTTCTTCTCGATAACGCCCCGCGCAAAGTCGATGATTTCGACCGGCAAGGGGAATTTGCCCAACGCGGAAACTGTCTTTCTGGAATCCGCGACCACAACCATTTTTTTGGACGCGAACGCGATGACCTTCTCGCGCAGCAGCGCGCCCCCGCCGCCTTTGATCAGGTTCAGCCTGGGATCGATTTCGTCCGCTCCGTCGATGGTGATGTCGATCTCCGGATGTTCGTCGAGCGTGGTCAGCGGAATGCCGAGTTGCTTCGCCAATCCCGCGGTCTTGACGGAAGTTGGGATGCCTACAATTTTCAGCCCCGCTTTCACGCGCTCGCCCAGAGCGACCACCGCAAAATAAGCGGTCGATCCCGTGCCCAGTCCGACGATGTCGCCGTCGCGCACCAATTGGGCGGCGGCGCGCCCGGCGGCTTCTTTTTCCCGCGCTTCTTGCTGCTGATCGGTCATCTATCTCCTGTGTGCGGACGAGAACGCCCGCATCTCCACAATCGGAATACATCCGTTATTCTATAGAAACACTCTATGGCAAGTTCAACTCGAAATACTAGCAGGGGCGCGGCCCCTCCAAGCATAGAAAACAACGCTGCGAACAGTATCGAAAAATACGAACGCGAACGTGTGTTCGGGCTGTTTCGGCAGTTTGGATATCTGGAGGCCGAACTGAACCCGCTCGGCCTGCTCCCTCCGCAGCCGCATCCCGATCTCGCGATCGACAATGAGTGGGCGCGGGAGGCGCGGCGAATCTATTGCGGCAGCGTCGGCGTGGAGTTCATGCACATCGCCGACTCCGAGCGGCGCCGTTGGATCGAACAGCAAATGGAAGACCAGATAGAGGCGCAGGCCTCCCTGATCGAGGCCGACCGCGAACGCGCTCTCGACCTGCTAGTCCGAGCCGACCTGTTTGAGCAGACGCTGCAATCGCGCTATCTGGGTAACAAACGATTTTCACTCGAAGGCAACACCTCTTTGCTGCCGTTTGTGGATGAGGTCCTCGACGTGGCCGGCGAGCGCGGTGCGGTCGAACTGGTCATGGGCATGAGCCACCGCGGACGGCTCAACGTCATTGTGCATGTGGCCCGCCGCCCTCCCGAGCAGGTGTTCGCCGAATTCGAGGATGTAGACCCGCGCAGCGTTTTGGGATCGGGCGACGTGAAATATCACATGGGTGCGACCGGCGAGTACGTTACCCAAAGCGGAAAGAAGATTCACATCCATCTGGTGTCGAACCCCAGCCACCTGGAAGCGGTGAATCCGGTGACGGTGGGACGCACGCGCGCCAAGCAAGACCGCGCCGGCGCCGGCGGCACGGCAAAGTACCTGCCGCTGCTGGTGCACGGAGACGCCGCCTTCGCGGGGCAAGGCATCACGGCGGAGACTCTGAATTTCGCCGATCTCCCCGGCTATACCGTGGGCGGGACGATCCACGTGCTCGTCAACAACCTGATCGGGTTCACGACCAATGCGCGCGAAGAGCACTCCTCGCGCTTCTCGGCGCAACTGGCGCGGCGGCAGGCGATTCCGATTTTTCATGTGAATGGCGAAGACGTGAATGCGGTGATGCGCATCGCTCGCATCGCCGCCGAGTACCGCTACCAATTCGGCTCCGACGTGGTCGTGGATTTGATCGGCTACCGCCGCCACGGCCACAGCGAAGTGGATGATCCCACCGTGACCCAGCCGCTGATGTATAAGGCGATCAAAGAGCATCCGCCGCTGTACCGGATTTACGCCAGCCACATCGGCGTCAACGATGAAAACATCGCCGCGCGAGTGGCTGCAATCAAGAGTGAATACGAGGCCGCGCAGAAGAGCGGCACCCAGTTCACCAAAAAAATGCTGTTACGCGATCTTCCCAGCTACTGGGGCGACTATTTCGGCGGCCGCTACAAACCTGAGCACGAACAGCCCACCGGCCTCGCGCGCGAAGAGTTGTTGGAACTCACCGCGCGTTTGACCGCCTATCCCGAGGGCTTTCACATCCATCCCAAAGTGAAGAAGCTGCTGGAGCAGCGCGAGGAGATGGGAACGGGCAAAAAGCCGGTGGACTACGGCATGGCCGAGGCGCTGGCGTTTGCCAGTCTGGTAAAGCAGGGGATTCCGGTGCGGCTCAGCGGACAGGACTCGCGCCGCGCGACTTTCAACCAGCGCCACTCGGTGCTGATCGACACCGAGGACGAGACGGAATACGTTCCGCTGCGCCACATCGCCGAAGGACAGGCCGCGTGCGACATTTACAACTCGACGCTGTCGGAAGCGGGCGTGATGGGATTTGAGTACGGCTACAGCCGCGATTATCCCGAGGCGCTGGTCGTGTGGGAAGCGCAGTTTGGCGACTTTGCCAACGTAGCCCAGGCCGTGATCGATCAGTTTGTGTGCGCCGGCGAAGACAAGTGGAACCTGCTGTCGGGACTTGTTCTGTTGCTGCCCCACGGCTATGAAGGCCAGGGTCCGGAGCATTCCAGCGCCCGCATCGAGCGCTTCTTGCAGTTGGCGGCGCGCGACAACATACAGATTTGCCAGCCTTCAAATGCGGGACAGTATTTCCATCTGCTGCGGCGCCAGGCGCTGCGCAAGTGGAGAAAGCCGCTGATCGTGTTCACCCCCAAGAGCATGTTGCGGCATCCGGACGCGCTCTCTCCGCTGGAAGACTTGACCCATCGGAGGTTTCTGCCGGTGATTCCAGACACGGAAGCGCAGGATGCCCAGCGCATTCTGCTCTGCACCGGAAAAATCGGACACGAACTTCGTGCGGAACGCCAGAAGCGTCAAAACAAGAATAATAGTAATAAGGACAAAAACCTGAACGCCGCCATCGTTTTCCTGGAGCAGATGTATCCCTTCCCAGAAGCGGAACTGGCGGCGGAATTCGAGCGTCATCCGACAGCGCGCGACATTGTCTGGGTGCAGGAGGAGCCGTCCAACATGGGCGCGCTTTCCTACATGCTGCCGCGCCTGCGCTACATCGCCAATGACCGCCCCGTGCTTTCGGTGAAGCGCTCGGGGAGCGCGAGTCCGGCGACGGGCTCGGCCAAGGCACACGAAGTCGAGCAGAAGGCGCTGCTGGCGTTGGCGTTTACGCAGGACTGAGAACGCCGGATCTAAAACCGGCGCAAGCAGCAAGCAGAATAACGGCCCGCGAACCATCCTTGTTATTTAGTCTGGCCTCGCGAGGCGTTACCAAGTAACATCAAGCGCGTGAGGTGCCTCCATGAAGCGCATTATTATCTGCCTGTGCGCGTTGCTATCGGTGACGCTGCCTTCACGCCCAGCGTTTGGCCAACCGCTACCCGACAGTAGTCCCGATCCGAAAGTTATCGGCCTGGTGCAGCAGGCGGAGAACCTATGCGACACCGGCCGCAGCCAGGAGGCGGAACCACTGCTCAGCGAAGCTGCCGGGCTGAGGCCGGACTTTCCCGACATCTACCGCGTTTGGGGATGCGCCTTTGACAAAGAGGGCCAATGGGCCAAGGCCGAGGAAAAATACAAAAAATGGGCGGAACTCAGCCCGACGTCCTATAAGCCGTTTGAGGCGCTTGGAGAGATGGCCTACAAACAACAGCATTACGCTGAGTCCAATCGTTATCTCGCGGAAGCCAAACGCCTTAACCCGTTCCGCAGCTATATCGTCGATTATCGCTGCCATAATTTCGTCCTGATGGAAAAGTGGCAGGAAGCCATGGTCGAGTGCACCGCGGCCATCGCGCTCAATCCCAGGGACGAATATGCCTACGGCGAGCGCAGCAAGGCGGAGCGGGCCGCAGGTGAAAATGAAAAGGCGAACCATGACGCCAGCGCCGCGGGCAAGTACCACAGCGACTTCGGCAGGCCGAGGTTCATGACCAGCAGGGTGTTCCCCGCCATATTCGGCGTCATAGCGCTGGCGTTTCTCTCCACCGGCCTTGCCGTTTTGCTCCGGAAGAAGCCGTTGCTGTTTTCTTCGAGGTGGATGTTCGCCCTGTTGCTGGTGTGTTTTGCCCCGCAGTTCATCATTCCATTTCAGACGCTTGGCGGCGCTGGCGATCGTCTCGAAGGGCTGAGGATCATCACCTGGCTGGGGCCCTTGATGTTTGTGGTTCTGCTGGCATTTTTCTGGAAACAGATGCAGGGCTACATGGTTATGGGGATCGTGGATCAATCGTTCAGGAAAGCGCTTCTTTCCGTGTTGGATGAATTGCACCTGGAACGTAAGGAGGAACTGTCCCTCATCCGCATACCCCAGGCGAACCTCGATATTCAGGTCGCCATACAGTCATGGATGGGCGTAGGCCAGGTGAAAAACAAAAGTAAAAGCGGCCGCGAAGTCTTTCAGCAGATCATCGTGGGCCTAAAGAAACGGTTCGCGCAGGGAGAACTGGAGACCAACAATACCACGCCCCTGCTCTACATCATCCTCGGCATTTTTATGCTTGTATTCTGCGGCTTCTTCCTGGTGGTCTTTTAGCGGATAGCCGGTCCGCGGGTGGTGCAAGAGAAGCCCAAGCCTTGATTCCACGTCAAAAAGACGGGGCAAGCCCCGTCTCTACCGCAACCAACGATCGGCCTATGGCCAGCGCTTGGCCGCATCTTCCCAGCCGACTGCGCGAGACTGGGGAGGCATGACCTGGGCGGCAACCACCGGTGAAATCCGCGCGGGCTGAGGCGGCGCGGCGGCGGCCATGACCGGCTTCGGCATTTCAGCCAGCGTCTCTTTTTCGTCCGAGAGCAGGGGAGCGGCCACGCGCAAGGCTTCCACTTCTTTTTCCAGCCGGGTCAGTTCCAGCTCTTTCTGGCGTAAAACTTCATACACATTTTTCATACCTGGGCACCTGTGGGTTCGAACATTAGAACAAGGGTCAAGCGCAGATTATGGGCTGCACCGCCGTCTTGTCAAGGGAAACAGCGCCATGCTAGTGGACGGCTTTGAAAAATTGGTTTTATAATTGCGCAAAAAGGAGATAGCCATGAATCGGTTATGGTCCCTCATCCTCATCCTGCTCGTAACTTCCTCGATTCTGGCCTGTGGCAGCAACACCAGCAGCAGCAATCGGCAGCTTCAATCCATCTCCATTAATGAGATTGCGAACGGCCAGCAGGTTCAATTCGTCGCGACCGGCACTTTTTCCGCCTCGCCTACCACGGTCAGCCCACTCCCGGTCAGTTGGTCCTTGGACTTGCCGCCGCGAGAGTACACCCTGACGACCAAGCCTTATACGTTCCTCCAGTGTGAAAGTGCAGGACCTTATTTCCTTCCGATAGTTGCGGTCGCTCCCGTGGACCCCAATGCCCCGAGTAGCGGGTCTATCTATCCCGTAAGTAATATGATTATGCAGTCCGCGCAAATCACGTGCCCGTAAGGAAACGTTACATATCAGCTTGGATATTATCTTTTCCCCCAGAATAATATGTGACTGGATGTGAGTTTCTTTGCGCTTGGGAAAAGCGAGCGCAGGAACGGTTGTCCGATCGCGTCAGCTTACCGCGTTATCTGAATACTACGACCGCGACCACGATACCCAGGATCAGCACCGCGACCACCAGCAGATTGACGTGACCTGCCAGCCACGATTCTTTGGCGGGAGCTGGGTCCCGGAGAAAGGCCGGCACGAATTCCTCCGCCAACGGCGCTCCCAAGGCGGCAGTTGGATCGGAGGGCGCGTCCTGCTCCGGCTCGGCTGGTTTGATCTCTTGTGCTTCGACGGACGGTTCGATTGCTTGTTCGATTGGTCGTTCGATTGTCGGTTCGACGTGGCGCTCGACTGGGTCCGGCTCCGGCTGCCGCTCTTCGATGTTGTTGTTACCGCTATTGTCGTTGTTGCTGTCCGTGTTCTGCTGTCCGGCGGTTTTGTTCTCGCAGTCGAGGCAAACCGTTCTCCCCTCGGGAACGGGAAATCCGCAGCTAACGCATCTTGGCACCCGGAGCATGGCCTCGGGGACGGCAGCCGGCGCGGGCGCGGACACGGAGGCCTGCCTCTGCTCCGACAGATCGAGGGCGGTCAATGTAAGTCCGGCGATGCGTTCGAGTGCGACCAGGTCGCGCTCCTCGAAAGCTCCGGGATGATCGGAAAATAATTCGAAGAGTCCGCAAACCTCGCCATTACTCCGCAGCAGCGGCAAAACCACGATCGAGGCAATGCCCAGCGCCCGGCAAGCTTCGAGATTCACGCGCGAATCGGTTTCGGCGTTGTCACAGCGCAGCAACTGGCGGCGGGAAACGCTTTCGCCGGTCAATCCGGTACGCACCTGAAGTCGCGCCCCGACCGGCGGCGCCGACGAACCGGCGCTGGCGCGGCAGACCATCTCCTCACCCTGCGCCAGAGCCAGCGCCGTGCCGGTCGCGCCGGTGATGTACTGCGCTCGTTCCACCAGCAACTGGAGCGCGGAGTCGAGTTCTGGCTCTTGCAGCGCGCGGCCGCCGTTGGACCTGGAGGCAACGGCATCGCCTGTACCCGGACTGGCGCCCGAATTTGCGGCCCGATTTTCTCCTCGATTTTCGCTCCGATTTTCGCCCAATGACCGGCGATCCGTCGCCGCGATCATGCCCTCGCCCTGCGTGTGCGCAGACCGGAATTGATCGTCGGGCTCGGGGGATTCGGGCATGCAATTGTCGTCCGTTTCGGCGCTCCGGAAAAATGAAAGACAACTCCAAAAGGGCTGCACCGAGTCTCGCCTTGGAGACTCCGGCTGTCAAGGGCGGGAGGTGCTTCCACCGTTTGCTTATGGAGAGCCTGGCGGTCCCGCCCGGCTGGACGAACAGGGCCGTAAACTCGAACGGGCGGTCTCCTCCGCCATTTACTGCGCTGCCGGCGCGGGATGGGTGATTTTGATTGCGATGGACGGCTTATTCAGCAGCGTGTTGTGGATCAGGCAATGATGCACCGCGTTCTCGACCCCGCTCCGATGCTGGTCGGTGAGCGCGCCGGGCGCTTCGATCTCAATCTGAAAGTTGTCCATGCGCGCGGGATCTTTCACCTTATCAGCGGTGATGCGGACGCGCGTGCCTTCCGTTGCCAGCTTAAATTTGCGCAAATATTGTGCCGCGTAGAATCCGGCGCACGAGCCCAGCGCCGCCAGCAGGAGTTCCGGCGGCGTCATGCCTTCGTCGTGGCCGCCATTCTCCGGCGGCTGGTCGCTCACGACCGTGTGCTGACGCGCCTTGATCTCAAACTGCATCGCTCCGAGATGTTCCACTGTGAGTTCCATAAGAGCCTCCAATTCAACTTCCACGAACCGTTACTTCAAAACTTGACGCGTAAGCGCGGCGTCCAGGTGCTTCCTCACCAGATCGCGGGCCCGGTGCAGGCGCGATTTCATGGCAGCCCGCGAAATCCCCAGCCTCTTGGCGGCTTCGTCGCCGCGCAGATCTTCTACATCGCATAACTGGTAAACCGAGCGGTAGAGCTCGGGCAACGCTGCCACGGATTGGTCTAGCAGTTGCTTCATCTGTTGCCGGGCCAGTTGCACGTCCACGGGAGGCTCCTCCCCTGGGACCTCGCGGCCTTCGTCCTCCAGCATGGAAAGCTGCAAGAGCGGGAGCAACGATTCGCGCTCCCTCAATTGCCAGCACACGCGTTTCGCGATCTGCGCCAGCCATGCCCGAAACGCCGCCGACTCGCGCAGTTGATCGAGATGGCGGTATGCCTTCAGCAGGGCCTCGATCAGCACGTCTTCCGCATCTTCGCGGTTGCCGCACACGCGGATCATCTGCCGATAGACGGCGTCTTTGTGCTCCCGGGTCAACGCGTCGAAATCCATGCTTCCATTGTGGCACTGCTGAGGCTCCTACGGACAACAGACGGTCACGGGCAAGTCCCGGATGTTTCCGTATTCGGTCCAGCGATGGCGCAACGACTCTGCCGATTCCAGGGCATTTTTTCCAGTAGCGTCCCCATCGCGCAGATGTCGCTGAGTCCGGCGAAGCTCAGCCCCAAGCCTGCGAATCCGCAAAGAAATACCCAATACGAATTCACGATGAGCGCCAGGATGGTGCCCGTCAGCACCAGCAACCCCGCGCCCAAGCGGACCTGGCGTTCGAGCGACCAGCGCGTCTTCACGCTGGCCACCACGGGAAATCCGGCGTCGATCCAGGCTTTCGTGCCGCCTTCGAGGACCGTAATCTGCCGTCCGCATGGCTCCAGCAAGCCGGCAGTCATGCGCGCGCGCTTGCCCGCCTGGCAGATGAGGACAAGGGGAACATCGACGCCGAGATCGTCAAGGCGCGCCTCGATCTGGTCCATCGGAATGTTGACCGCGCCGGGAATGTGCCCCGAAGCGAATTCGGTGGAGGAACGTACGTCCACCAGCAGGGCTGGGGCAGCGGTGCGATTTCGCAGTTGAGAAACGGTTACGGTCGAACTCAAATTTCCTCCTACTTTAGGCCCACATTAGGCCCTCATTAGAAAAGAGCGCCAGTCCGGGCAAAAGGATTCACGAGTCTTCCGGAAGGCGGATTCAGCGAGATTTAGTCGGATCCGATGGGGCCGTCGAAGATATACCCGAGGGGAGCGCCCCTATGACGCCACAAATTGCGCTTGGGATCCAAGGACGAGGAAGGATTAGGCCGGGTGTGCCGAAATCAATTAATTTCGGACGGCTGTTGTGCGTGAATTACTGCGCCTTTGCCTCTTTGTTCCGCAGCCATTCGATAAACATCTGCTCTTTGGGCTTGTCGTAGGCCATGAGCGCGTGGCGGATGCTGCGTCCACTGACGAAGTGGCAAACTTCTTCCGCCAGGTTCTTGGCATGGTCGCCGGCGCGTTCCAGAGACTGTGTCATGAAGATGATCTGCAGGCTGGAGTGGTGCGCGATGTTCTCCGGATTTTCGATGTGGCGCAGGAAGATGATATTGCGCAGCCGGTCCATCTCGGCGTCGGCGCGGAGCACTTGGACGGCTTTATTGACATCTTTTTGGGAAAACGACTGGCCGACGTCGGCCAGCATTTTCTCCAGCACCGTCGCCATCTGGGTCAAGTCGCGGCAATCCTGCGAATCGAGGTGGCCGCTCGCCGCTTGCGCGCTGGTGGCAAAGCTGAGCAGCAGGTCGCCAATGCGCTCCACTCCGATCATGACTTTCATGCACGCCAGCAGTTGCCGCGCTTCGGCCTCCGGAGCGCCGGCGATGGCCGAAGTTACGCCCGTGTCCACTTCCACGTCGATGGCGTCGAGGTCTTTTTCGCATTGTCGGATGGCGTTCAGGCGCGACATCGATCCCGTGGCAATCCCCTCCGCCGCAATGGCCGCCGCTTCGCGCGCCAATTCGCAGGCTTCCACCGTGCGCTGCATCAACCCCGTATACGAGGGCTCAGGCGAAGGCGTTTTCATGCTGGCTGTGCTCATGGTTGAGACCGCCTGCTTTCTTCGATGCCGCATCCGCTCTGGAGGACGCAAGCAGGGTCGCTCCACAGCGTGACACACACTTCCAGAAAGATCATAATTTCCAGCGCCGCAGATCAGGTTACACCCCGGTGAATTTCGCGTTGCCGCCGCCTGAAAAGGTCGGGTCACGGTCCAATTCCCGATCTGCCAGCCACCGGCCAACTGGCCAGCCGATTCTGCGGTTTTGAGCGCTATCGCGACGTTACATCAGTCAGCTCTTGAGCACGTACTCTAAGGCTGCCATAGAATGCTGTCGCCCTCGATTTCCACTCGGATTACGCCAGTTTTCCCGAACCATTTGACCGTTACGTTAGGTCTGTCTGGTGATTCCAACTCGCTGGAAATCTTGTAAACGAAAATTGCTTCTCTTTTCACGCGGCATGCACAGGGATGTGGCCAGCCGAATTTCCAGCCTTGGACGCTCTCAATCGCGGCTTGGGTCAAAATTTGATGTCCGGTGACTGCCTCGACCTCGGATGTATCGCCCTGTTCATTCACGATAAAGCGGAGGGACACCTTCCCTTGGATACGGGCCTGGCGAGCGAGCGGAGGGTAAAAGGGCATTGGAGCGGATTTGAGATATGGTTCGGGGTCCGCTCCCAAGGAAGTCGCGCTCAGCAAAAAAACTACGATCAGTGCGGATACAGCTTTCGTCACAATCCCCCGAGCTTCCCCCGCAAGTTTAGTCTAAAAGTCCAGATTCTTGACGAAATCAGGCCTCTGCTCAAAACCCGCTCAAGACGTCCACCGCCCAGTGCGCAGGGATGTGGCCCATTCTCTATAGAGTTTCGCCTCTTCCCGTAATTCCGTTGCACGCGGCTCCGATTCGTTCGTCGCTTTTTCTTCAGCATCCGCAGCTTTTTGTTCAAGCTCAGCGACAGTCGCGTCTCGCGGAATGAAGTGCTGTTGCATGATGTTGGGTCTTTCGCCACTATCCGCCAGAACGCTAGCTGTTGCTATCAGGCCATAGCCCTCAGAACCCGTAGCCTCAAGTCCGGGTCCGCATCGCGAAAGCGGCAGCTTGAAAACACGGATCACCCTATTTCCCCACACCCACAATCATGTCGCTCGGACCGGGCAAGTTAATCCGGCTTACGTCGGTGAAACCCGCGGCTTTCATCCAGCGAGTGTATTCGGGCTCACTGTAACTGGCGCCGCCGTCGGTCGAGACCAGCATGTTCAGGGAGAACAATGCCGCGTGCAGCGGCCCGGTTTTGTCGGGACTGAGGATGAAATCCTGCACTACGAGGCGGCCGTTCGGCGCGAGAGCGTGGCGGACGCGGCGGAAGATGGCCTGATTCTGCTCCTCGGAAAACATGTGGCAGATCGCGTTCAGCATGACGAGGTCGTAGCCGGAGCCGAAGTCGTCGAGCAGCATGTCTCCGGGGCGCAGCGTTACTTGCGCTGAGACGCCGGCCTGTCGGACATATTCGGCGGTGAGGGGCACGACCTCCGGGAGGTCGAGGAGTTCGCACCTCGCCTCGGGACTAGCTTTGGCGAAGGCGATGGAGTATGCGCCGGAGCCTCCGCCAAGATCGAGGATGCGGCGGACTCCGGCTGTGCCCAGGGCCTTCACCACAAACGGAGCGCGATCTTTGGCGTGGCGCTGCATGGCGGCGATGAAGTTGCGCGTCCATTCCGGGGCAGCGTCGCGAGGCTGAGCAATGGGGACGCGCGTGCCGCTGCGCACCGCATCGGTCATCGTGCTCCAGCGATGCCAGATGTTGGCGGTGTGCAGCAGGCCATCGCGGTGGTTGTCTTTCGAGCCTTGAACGAAGAAGCGGGCCGACTCGGGCGTGTTTTTGTAATCGTCACCGCTCTTCGCCAGCAGTCCGAGCGAGACGAGCGCGTTAAGCAACGTGGCGGCGGCGCGCGCATTGGCGTGGATCTTCTTCCCGATCTGCTCGGCATTCGCGCCTTCGCCAACGGCGGTAAAGATGTCGAGTTCGAGCGCCGTAAGCAGGCAGCGGCTCGGCATGTAGCCGCGGATCATCTGCTCGAGGCGATCGGGAAGCATCCCCGATTGGTCGCGGGCCGCCATGGCGGCGCGGAACTTATCGCGATGCTCGGCCGACATGGCCTTCATCGCCGGGGCATCGTTCCACACGAGACGCTCGACGGGCTTGCCATCGCCGAGATGGGTCGCGACGATTTCGGCGACATCGGCCGGTTGCACGCGTCGGTACCACACCCCTTCGGGATAGACGACCATCACCGGGCCTTCATCGCACAATCCCATGCAGCCGCAAGTCGTGAGTTGCGCCTGATTGTCGAGTCCGCGCGCCTGGATTTCGCGATCAAGCGCATCGAGCACGGCGAACGATCCGCTGGCCGGGCAGGAGGGGATGCCTTCGGGCTTTTGCTGGGTACAGACGAAAAGATGAAAGCGGAACGGTTCCATCGCGGGCTCCTATCAAGGTCTCAGATCACGCTCAGCTAGCAAAGATAGATGTTAGTCGATCGCGGTAAGTTTATCGCGCCGCTGCCGGGTTAGTGCCGGGAATCTCAGCGCAGCGGGCGGGTTTGCGAAGGTGCGCCGAATTGATTGGCTGGCGATGGTGAAGGTCCGGCGCGCAGAACCAGCGCCTAAAGGCGCATACACAACACGGCACTTGCGGCATGCCTAAAGGGCATACCCTGATACAAATCAGGATTTCACCGCAGGCTGTTAGCTGTCGATGGTCGAAATTATAGTGCCGCGATCGTGGCAACGGCTGAGACCCGTGGAACTCATTCACCTGCGCCTGGCGGAAGGGCAGGGCGCACGGCGCCGCTACTTTGCGAGTGTTCGGCGCTCAGTTCTTGCGCGTCTTTGGCGACTGCGGCCCGGCTTGCGACAGAGACCGCCGGTAATTGGCGAGAAGCTTGCCGCGGTTCTGGCGCAGATCAATTCCGGTCGGCGCGGCGGGATACGGTTTGGCGCCCATCAGCCCCTTCCACAGAATACGGTTGAAGGACGCGCCATCGACGCGATCCGCGTCGGTGAAATCCAGGCCCTTGGTGACTCGCGCCCAGTAGCGGGCGTTCGGCGTAGGGTTCGTACACGGCTGCGCGGGTAGGGGCAGCGGCAGATTCGTACAGTAGAGAATCGGCGCAGGCGTGGCGGTAAAGCTCCACGCGGTCTGGGTGAGGTCGAACACGTCCGCCATGGGTGTCGCCAGCGCGTCGTTCAGATTCATCGGAGGCAGGCCCAGGACTTCTTCCATGGTGCGCACGAAGTCGATGGTGTTGTAGGCCGTGGAGACCACCTGATTCGTCTTCACGTAGGGGCCCGCGACAAAGGCGGTGGTGCGGTGGGAATCGACGTGGTCGCCGCCATCCTGCGCGTCGTCTTCCACAATAAAGATGAGAGTGTTGTTTTTATAGATGGGGCTGTTGGCGATCTTCTGGACCAGCAAACCAACGGCGTAGTCGTTATCGGCGACATCCCGGTCGGGAGTATTCACCAGGTCGATCGAGGTCGCGAAGCTTCCCGTGTGATCGTGCATGAAGCGAACCAGGCTTAACGAAGGAAGTCCGCCTTGGGCGTAATTGGTGTCGAAGTCTCGCTCCCACTCCTTGTAACGGTAGAAATCCGGAAATGCGTTGTCGAAACCGCGGAAGAACGGATCGGTGTTGGGAGCGAGAGAAACACTCGCCGGGTAGGCCACGATGGTGTTGGTGGAGAACGGATATTCCGTCAGTGGAATCTGGCAGGCCGGCGCATTATAGCAGGTCGTGTCGACGAAGAAACCGTAGTTGCGAACGGTGAGACCAGCCCGCAAAGCGGCGTCCCACAAATAGCCGGTATTCACTTCATCGTTCGGTCCATCGGGCGCAGCCACGTCGGTCTGGCCGGGTAACAGGTCCGGATCGTCGGGTGTAAGCGGATCGCCGGCCTGGCGCTGGGCAACCGTAGGCATGGCAACATTCACGCTGCGATTCACACCCTCGCTATCGAGGCTGAGGCCGCGGAACCCGTAGGTTACCGGAAATTGACGTTCGATTACGTCGGGGGCCCGAGCCGAAGTGCTCCACGGCCAGCCGTCATTGCTGGTCTCGGCGCTGTCCATGAAGTTGTCGAGAGTGACGAAGTTCTGTGCTAGGTTATGCAAATTCGGCGTAATCGGCGCTCCAAACATCGCCAAACTCGGATCGCCATTGCCCGTTCCCAGGTCGCCCAGAACCTGATCGTAAGTCCGATTTTCCTTGAGGATGTAAATCACATGCTGGATGGCGGATTGCAGCGCACCCATGACCGGGCCGGTAGTGGAGGTGCTGGAGAACCGGTTATTGGTGGCGACCTGGTTGGTTAGAGACGTAAGTTGCGCCATGGCGCCAGCAACCGGGAAACTCTGCAGGCCAGCTTTGGTCAACTGGGGGCTATATTCATTGGCTGGAGCGCAAGTGGGGTAGGCCGGCGGGCCGTAGATATAGCACCAGTTGGGATTGGCGCCGGTTGGCGATTTCGAATTGACCACATACGCCCATTCGCCATCGGCGCTGAAGCTTATTGCGTTCGGATACCAACCAGTCGGAATAAGACCGGATACAACGTCACCGCTAGGGGGATTGTTTCCTTGGAGCGTCACCACGGCGACGTCATTCAGATTGCCGTTGGTCACGTAGAGTGTGGTCTCATCCGGCGAGAGCGTCACGCTGTCGGTGTTCGCGCCCGTATATTGCGCCAGCGAGGAATTCGACAATAATTGCGCGGGAGCGACTACCGGGATGCTTTCGACGACCGCGTTCTTGGTCGTGTCGATGACGTCCACCGTATCCGACTCGTCTTCGGCGACATACAGCCGGGTCTGCGCCTGATTCAGCGTCATCTTGTTCGGTTGGCCTTTCACGGGGATGCGGGCCGTTACCGCCGGCGTATTGGTGCAAACTTGTGGGTTACCGTAACAGGGGCTGACTACGTCAATCTCGCGGTCGCGAACGCTGGATACATAGGCATTCCAGTTCGACCCGCTGCCCGTCACCACTACCCAAAACGGATACTCGCCGCCGGGCGTGCCCGGCAGCGGCGGTTTCAAATTGTTCTTGCCCGGGCGCAGGTCGAGTTCCCCGGGCAGGAGAGTTCCCTGTTTCGGATCGGGGAGACTCGGCAGCGGCTTCCAGTTGCCCAAGCCTCCGGTAAACACTGTGATTGAGTCGTTGTAATAATTCGCTACGACCAGCGTCTGTCCATCATTTGAAATCGCTACGCCGGCGGCGCAAGGATACACGTAAACCATGGCGTTGACCGCAGGCGTCGTGCCTTTGGGCACGGGAAGGCCATTGCCGGCACTGTGTCCGACGACAAGTTGGGTCCCGATTTGCTCCGCCCAAATGCCGGTACTGGGATTCAGCGTGATGATGTGGATATTGTCGAGACCGACGGGGCCTTGCGGGGGTAAGTTGCCGTTGCTGTCATAGGGGAAGTCTCCCATGCCGCTGGCTACGTAAAAAGCCGTGCCGGATGGATCGAAGACAATTCCATTGTAGGAGTTGGGGATTGGCACGAGTTGCTTAAAGACTGGCGTGTGATTCGAAATGTCGTAGATGAAGACGTACTCATTCGACAACCGCCAGGCCGGCGACAAGGAAAGCGCCTGAAAGATGCGGTTGAACCCGCTCGTCAGAACCAGCAGAGTCTTGCCATCGGGACTCACCACGCTGCTGACCGCTTGTCCGGCCATCCATTCCACAGGGGCTACCTGTGGATTGAATGGATCGGACACCACCGCGCCCGTGTCCAGGAATTCGAAAGTGGAGTTGGGGGGCGCCAGCGGGGTAATCGACTGGCTCAAATTCGGCACGGATTGGGGCGCGTTATACAGTGTGATGGTCAGGGTCGCCGTGGCGCTGGCGGTCGAGTTGGAAGCCGTTACCGTGTAACTGGAAGTCGTTGGCGCGGCTGTAGGGAGCGCCGCCGTGGGGGTTCCGCTGACGATACCCGCGCTCGGATCGATGCTCAGACCCGAAGGAAGGGCGGGGTTAACACTGTACGCGGTCGCCGTTCCGCCGGTGGTGATAGGGCTGTTCGGAGCGATCGCGACCCCGGCGGCATAAACCGCTGCGGGCGTGCTATAGCCCAGGCTCATCGAGGCCGCGGCATTGACTGTAATGGTCAAAGTCGCCGTAGTCTTGCCGGCCGAGTTGGAAGCCGTTACCGTGTAACTGGCCGTGGCTGTCGCCGTCGTGGGGGTCCCGTTGATGACGCCGGTGGTGGTGCTCAGGCTCAGTCCGACTGGAAGGGATGGGGTCACGCCGTAGGCGGTCACCGGCCCGCCGCTGGTGGTCGGGTTGTTCGGAGTGATCGCCACTCCCGTGGTGTAAACTGCCGTGCCGGCGGTGTAGGTGAGCGCCGAGGGCGGCTGAGGCGGAACGGGACCACTGCCGCTGTTGCCGCCGCATCCGGGGAAGAAAAGAAGAAATATTGCAGTTAGAGAAAGATAAAACCATTGCGATGATCGCATTATGAAAAGGCTCCTGATCTATAATCGCCCGCACCCTGACCGGGCGTGGAGTAAGACGAAGAATGAACGTCCGACTGTGGGGCAGTAGCGCGCCACCACATCTTTTTTTACTCCTCTCGTGCGCTGGTTGCCTGTTACTGGAGTAATGGCGATTGCAGGGCGCCTCCCGAGGAGCCAGCGGCCGCTCCGATTCATCGCGGGAGTGGGCGGGAGCTTAGATGGAAACGGATCCTTTGGCTTGACATACTTTTGCATAACTAGACAAATCTCTGCATCCAGGGCGGCGCTGCGGGATTATTCTGCCGGTAGCTGGGCTGCGCTGTGGACTGCGGATTGAACCGCTGCAACAGCGAGGCTTCCAGCCGGAGGAAAACCATGAAAACCGCTCTTGTTCTAATTCTTTTCGCCGCTTCCGCATTCGCGCAAGATCAGGCTGCCATCGCCGCCGCCGAAGCTGCCTGCGGACCCAAGGCCGTCAAGTTCGACGCCAAACAAGATGCGACCCAGCATCCAGTTCCCCAACCCGATCCTGGCAAGGCTTTGGTCTATGTCATTCAAGACATCGGGGAAATACCGTGCACAGGTTGTGCGCTTACCAAAGTTGGACTGGATGGCGCATGGGTCGGAGCCAACCAGGGTAGTTCTTACCTCTTCTTCGCCGCGGCGCCCGGCGAACGTCATATCTGCGTCAACTGGCAATCGTGGCTTGGATTGCGCTCGCGAGCGTTTGGGCTGGCGAACTTCACCGCCGAAGCCGGTCACGTCTATTACTTCCGCGTGCGCATCTTCGAGTCACGCAGCATCTACTACTTCGACCTCGATTCCACCAACAGCGACCAGGGCAAGTTTCTCGTCGCCTCGTCCGCTTTCAGTGTTTCGCATCCAAAAAAATAACTTGTTACCCCGGAGCGGGGCATGTCATTTGTTCGCGAATCTGAACTTGGGATGGCCTGCTAAGTTTCATGAACTACTGCGGTGAATTTCACTCTGGGTCGCAGTCCGTCGCGTCAGTGAGCATGCCTCACCCATACCGCAGGTCCATGAGAGTAGGAGCGCCGGGCGGCTGGATTTCGAAAACTGAATTTCAGGATAGAATCTCTTGACGATTCCGGAGAGCCCTTGGCCCCTACGTTACCGACAAATATCTCGATCCATTCCACGGTGCCGCACCGGCGATGGAGGATCGCTTTCGTGCTGGCCTTGGGAGTGCTAGTCAACTTCTTCGACCGGATCAATTTGTCGGTCTCGCGCGACGCGCTTCACGCGTCCTTCGGCTTGTCGCTGGTCGCATTCGGCTATCTCTCCAGCGCCTTCAGTTGGACTTATGCCGCAATGCAAATGCCCACCGGAGTTTTGCTGGATCGGTGGGGAGTGCGCCGCGTGGGGCGAGTCAGCGCCTTTCTGTGGAGCGCTGCGTCTTTTGCCGCGGCGCTTGCTCCGGGCCTCAGGTGGTTTTTTGGAGCGCGCTTGCTTCTAGGTGTTAGTGAGTCGCCCACGTTTCCGGCGAATGCCAAGGCTTTGGGGTACTGGTTCACGCGCGAGGAAAGAAGCCTGGCAACCGCGATCACCGATGCGGCGGCGAAATTCTCCAACGCCATTGGAGTTCCGTTCATCGGCCTGCTGCTGTTGTACTTTGGCTGGCGCTGGAGTTTTGCCGCCACCGGTTTCATCAGCTTCCTCTACTTTGTCCTGTTTTACCTCGTCTATCGCAATCCCAGCGAAGACAAAGGGCTGTCGGATGAGGAGCGCCAGTTCATGCTTCGCGGCGGGGCGCAGCCGGAAGACCAGATCAAAGCGCGAAGCGGCGGCTCGCTGGGCTATCTCTTGCAGCGGCGCAAGGTTTGGGGCCTGGCGCTCGGATGGGGCGCTTACAACTACACCTTCTGGCTTTTGGTGGCGTGGCTGCCCAGCTATCTTTCCATCACTCTTCATATGGACCTGTTTCATTCGGTCTTCTACACCAGCGTGCCCTGGCTCTTCGCCACGTTTACCGACCTTCTCGTCGGTGGATGGCTGGTTGACGCTCTGATCCAGCGAGGCGCCGATGCCAATCGGGTTCGCCAGACCGTGCTGGTCGCGGGCATGGCTTTCGGTCTCGCAATCTTCGGCGCGGCCGGCGCTCACACTCCCACGGCGGCGCTGATCTGGATCAGCCTGGCTTTGGGAGGACTGGCTGCGGCCGCGCCCGTGGCCTGGACCGTTCCCTCGCTCATTGCGCCGCGCGAAAGCGTCGGCACACTGGCCAGCGTGGCCAACTTCTCTGGGCAGATCGGCGCCATTTCCGCGCCCATTGTTACCGCCTACATCGTTTCCCTGACTCACTCCTTCGCCGCCGCCTTCGTGACCGCGACCGTGATCCTGCTGCTGGGAATGGGGGGCTATGTGTTCCTGTTGGGACGCATCGAACCGATCCCGGAACCGGACGGAGCTAGCCGTCGCGGTTGGCGGAGCGTGTCGATTTAGTACATTAAGTCCGAACTTGGCATCTTTCGGCTGATAGAATGTTCCGCATGAATCCGACCCAATACAACCTTCCCCAAAGCCGCATCCCACAAGCCTGGTACAACATTGTTCCCGATCTGCCCAAGCCTATGGCTCCGGTTTTGCATCCGGGCACGCTCAAGCCGATCGGGCCCGACGATCTGGCTCCGCTATTTCCGATGGGCCTGATTCTTCAGGAAGTCAGCACGGAGCGCGAGATCGAGATTCCCGCGGAGGTACGGCAAGTTTACGCGCAGTGGCGTCCTTCGCCGCTGTTTCGGGCGCGGCGACTGGAAAAGGCGCTGGATACTCCGGCGCGGATTTACTACAAGTACGAAGGCGTGAGTCCGGCGGGTTCGCACAAGCCGAACACCGCCGTGGCGCAGGCTTACTACAACAAGCAGGAAGGCACGAAGCGCCTAGTCACCGAAACCGGCGCTGGGCAATGGGGATCGGCTCTGGCGATGGCCTGCGCGTTCTTTGGCATGGAATGCAAAGTTTATATGGTGCGGGTCAGCTACGATCAGAAGCCTTACCGCCGCGCCATGATGGAAGTTTTCGGAGCCTCGGTCACCTCCAGCCCTAGCACCGAGACGGAGTCGGGCCGGGCGATTTTGGCGCAACATCCGGAATCGAACGGATCGCTTGGCATTGCCATTTCCGAAGCGGTGGAAGTGGCCGCGAAAGATTCGCAAACCAAGTACGCGCTGGGCAGCGTTTTGAATCACGTGCTGCTGC
>Ga0181518_10000417_pt1 | contig 46599 bp, 44 predicted proteins | sample PEATcosm2014_Bin_28_FD_119751 | JGI IMG/M metagenome (GOLD analysis project Ga0181518, IMG submission 119751) | Peatland microbial communities from MTU Mesocosm Facility, Houghton, MI, USA - PEATcosm2014_Bin01_60_metaG | ecosystem: Environmental > Terrestrial > Soil > Wetlands > Peat | place...
AGAATCGATGAAGGAAAGACCAAGCGAGAGGCCATGCGCTCGCTCAAGCGATACCTCTCCCGCCACCTCTACAACCAGCTCACCAAAACGCCCTTGACAACATAGAAGCATCCAACGAGTTTCAGGAACCACCAGGCGTCGTGCCTGTCGCCAGCCGTAGTGAGCTGACCTGGCGATTGCTTCGAGACAGCAATCGCACACTGATCGCACACCCGTGCATCAGGTCTGTTCGGCAGTTCGGCGCTATGCGCCGGCGGGCGCTGCGGAGCGAGGGCAGCGTTGCGTCGGGAGGCTGCGATAGCGTCGCCGCGTGGCTTCGAAGTCGCTCATGGACTGGCGGACGGACGCGTGCGCGGCGTTCGACGAGATCGAGAACGCTCATAAGGCGGTCGGAGGGAGCAAGCCGGGCAGGCGGTTCTTGACCCAGCAGCTCAACTACGCCTACACGATGCTGCTGGCGGCGCGTTTTCAGGGGTTTGCTCGTGCGCTACACGCGCAGACCGCAGACGCCATCGCGCTCGGGGCACACGACGCGAACTACGCAGAACTCCTGTACGGGAACCTGACGAACAACACGACGCTCGAACGGCACAACGCGCAACCCAACTCGATCGCCGACGACTTCGAACGCTTCGGGCTCGACATCTGGGCTGAGGTCGATAGGGAGCGCAGGGGCAACGACGAGCGCCGCAAGAAGCTCTGGGCGCTCATCACGTGGCGCAACGCGATCGCGCACGACGACATCGACGCCAAGCTCAAGAGGAGCGCCTTGGAACCTTCGACGATCAGCCTCGCCACGTGCCGCAGCTGGCGCAGCGCACTCAACATCCTGGCCACATCACTCGATAAGGTCGCAGCCGACCGCTGCCAAGCGCTCGGACTTCCCCGTCCTTGGTGATACCTTCAACATCATGGCACGCAATGGGACATCCTCTGCCGGCTCGCTGAAGGTCGGTGACCACGTGACCTCGAAGCTCCCAGCCTTCAACTGGAGGGGCGTCATCGTCGAGGACCTTGGCCCCCTCGGTGTCGACGGCAGCGAGATCTTCGTGATCCGCGTAGGCGACGAGGACGAAGGTCGGCACTTCAATGCGCGCGCTGAAAACCTTGAGCGCGTAGCGGCGTAGACAGGCGCCACGGCAGCACGGCAAGCCGTCCCGTCGCAGTCCTCGGGGATCAGCGCAGATAGCCGGACGCCGATTCCGTCGGCCAGCGCGATCATCACGTCAAAGGCGGGATCGAGTCGTCCAGCTTCGAGGGCGTTGATCTGGTCCGCGTCGATGCCGGTCCTGGCGGCGAGATCAGCGACGCTGACACTCTCCCGCTCGCGTATCTGCCGGAACGTCTCTCCGAAGCGGATCAGCTCAGCTTGCGGGTTCATGGATTCCTCTCGTGAGTAGTTGTGGACAGGGTGCGAGGCAGTAGCCGACGCCCCAGGTCGAGGGCACCCATCCGATCGCGCCCGCTTCCGCGAGCTTGCAGCGCAGCCGGGAAGCGTGCGAGTCGACCGTCCGGGTCGTGTCCTGCGACGGGTAGGCCCATACACGCTGCAGCAGCTCGGTCTTGGCGATGACGCGTGTTGGATCACGCGCCAGGTAGAGCAGCAGCGCATACTCGCGTCTGCGTAGCTCGACGGGCGTCGATCCATAGATCACCGTCCGTGTGGCCGTGTGGATCGTCAGAGCTCCGTAGCGGATGACCGGCGGCGTCTCGCCGGTGACCCGGCGCAAAAGCGCCCGCACTCGCGCAAGCAGCTCCGCGTAGACGAACGGCGCGCGGACCACATCGTCAGCTCCCGCCTCGAACGCACGCAGCGTGTCGGTGGTGTCACGGCTGGTGCTCATCCAGAGGGCGCGGGTTCCGGAGCCCGCGAGTTGCCCCTGGCGCAGGGCTCGTAGAGCGCCGAGACTTGCGCCTCTCTGCGACGTACGACCGAATACGATCAGGTCGACCTCGCCGAGCATCGCGGGGTCGCTGACCAGTCGCACGTCGTAGCCGTCAAGTGCCAGCTCGTCGGCCAGCACTTCGTTTTCGCTCTCCTGGCCGTAGATCGCCACGACCGGGGGCGCAACTCGCGGGATATCCTCCGGCTGCATGGGAAGGTCTGTCCTTTCCAAGCCACGCCCCCGGCCGTTGACGCGGCGCGGGGGCACTTTTGTTTGTTTGCTCGCCGCCTAGCTTACCGCTTTGGTCATGGCCTGTTTGGTTCTGTGCGTCGAAGATGCGGACATGGACGACGCGATCCAGCAGTTCGGCGAGAACGTCCGCCGCGCACGACACGAGCGCGGATGGACTCAAGAAGACCTATCCGCCCGAACCGGGCTCGCCGTCGTCCAGATATCTCGGATCGAGCGCGGCAAGCGCGAGATCAGACTCACAACCCTTATCCGGCTGCTCGACGCATTCGACGTGTCGCCCGAGACGCTTCTACGCGGATTGCGCTCCGACGCGTAGCGCTTCGCCAGCCGGGCCGACCGAGCATCCGCCTCTACGACCTGCTGCGTCTCACGTGCCGGCCCGCAGTGATCTACCGGCGCGCCGGGCCACCAAGGCAACGTTATGGTCTAACACGCTTGGCCAAGGCGGGGGTTCTGCTCCTCAGAAGATGACTGCCTGGCTGTCTCTCCGCGATAATGCACACGTGCCCGTTTATCTGCGTCGGCGGCGGTGGCGACTGGCCGTCATGCCGGCTCGCCGTCCGCTTCTGGTGTGCGCATGAACTCCAGCACGCGAGCGGCCATCATCCTGATCGCCGTCCTCGTCGTGGTCGGCATCCTCGCGATCCTGGAGAGCTGGAGCCCAGTCGCCTCGCTGGCCTCGCTCGGCATCACCGGGATCATTGGGGTCGGAACGATCCTCGCGCTGCGCAGGCACCCGCCGGCGACACCAACAGTCCCGGGGGAGGGCAACCAGCTGGTCGACCTGAGGCCCAAGGGCGCCCTGACGACTGAGGAATGGATGGACATGCTCAGCGACGCCCGCAGCGAGCTCTACATCGCCGGGCACTCCCTCGGGACGTGGTGCGACACAGACAATCGGGACCGCTTTACGACCGAGCTCGCCCGCATCCTTCACCGTGGCAGGGTGACGCTGGTCATCCTTCACCCCGAAAGCCAGGCGCTTGCTCGGCTATACCAGGCGACGTCCACCAACTACGCCGCGAACGTCCGCCACAGTCTTCAGATCCTGGAAGCTTTCATCCAGCGGCTCCCCATGGAACACCGCACCCGTCTGACGATCACCCTGCTTGAGGATCCACTCTCGCTCCCCTACATGGTCGTCGGCAATGAGCACACCCTGATCACTGCGACCTACCTTGCGACGCGCCACAGCGACCAGATGCCGTGCTTCAAGCTCGACCGCGACTCCGACGGTGCCCGAGCGATCTACAACGACTTCCACAAGCTCGCCGAACTCGGAGAAAAAGTTCCGATCTAGACGGTGGATTCACAGCTGGGCAGCGGCGGGTCACAGGCCGTTCAGAACAGCGTCGCCGGCTCAGCCGTCAGGCTCTCCTCAACCTCCAGGTGCCGCGCGCCCTCCAGCCGAAGCGTCAGCGTCATCGCGGAGTGATCCGTCAAGGTGTACTCGCGCGTCTCGTGAAGGTAGCCGCACTGAACGACCCGCTCGGCGAGCGCGGCTGAGACGAGCACATGATCGTAGCGGTAGCCGTCGCCGTCATAGCTCACCCAGCTGTGCTCCGTCGCGTCGGGGGAGCGCAGCCGATACGCGTCGACCCATCCGCTGTCGAGCAGGCCGCTGTAGAAGTCGTACTCCCAGTCCTGGAACCAGGCATAGGGTGGTCGGTGCGCCGGTTCGATGATGTTCAGGTCCCCGATCAGGACTCCCGCGGGCGGCGCGGCCGGAAGCGCGCCCGAAACGCCTTTGAGGAACCTCCGCTTGCGCTCGGTTTTGGCGACAGAGGCATCACGGGAGGGCACATACAAGCCCACGACCTCGAGCATCGCTCCCACGATGAGCGCTCGCTCCGCGCGAGCCGGCAGGTATCCGACCAGGTCATCCCCCCGCTCGGCGAGACGCACGCGGCTGGCGATCATCACGCCCCGCTCGCCCTCAACGGGTCGTGGGAACCGCACCTCCCAGCACGCCTGGGACAGCCGCTCGGCGATCAGATCGCACCCGCGGCTGGGAGCGGTCTCGGTCAGGACGAGGACGTGCTCTCCACGGCCCGTCAGCCAGTCCAGCTGGCGTTCTGCTCGCTGCAGCGAGGGGTTGCCGATGTTCAGGGTCAGGATCTCAAGCGTCTCGGGCGTCTGCGTCATCGATGCTCGGCACGGTACACCCGGATGACCTCGCTCATCCTCTCCGCCAGCCCTGCGGCATCGGTCGTGCTCGTGTCGTAGACGGTCGCCGCCAGCTCGTGCTCGCCGGCTAGCAGCCTGTCGGCGTCTTCGTAGAGCTCCAGTTCACGCTCCGACGCACCGGGCATCCGCTCGAAACGCCTGGAGGGATCCGCCGTGCGTGCCGCGAGGCGTCGGGCAAGGATGTCCGCATTGGCGAGCAGCCGGATACGCAGGTCCGGGCGGGTTATGCCGGCGTTCAGCACGAGGATCTCGCTGATGCTGAGGCCGTCCATTCGTTGCAGCACGAGCGAGGACTCGATGTAGCGGTCGCACAGCACGATCTCCCCGTCCTGCAGTCTCGGGATGATCTCGCTTTCCAGCTGCGCTAGGCGGTCCCCGGCAATAAGGCACGCCAATGCTCGTCCGCGATACTCGCGCTCGCCCTCACGAATCAGCCTCCCGAGCTCAGTGGGGGAAGGTTGGCGCGTCCGGTGCACCGCGAGCTCACCCTCCAAAGCCTCCGCGACAGCCTCGATCAGGGTGCTCTTACCTGACCCGTTGGGCCCATCGACGGTCACAAACAGGCCCGGGGACGTCGGGGTCTCAGCGAAAAGTGTGCCGCTCACGCTGCGGCCCGCGCTTCATCGGGGATCGGGCATTGCTCGCGGTCGCGTTCGCCAAGGCGCCCGCCGGCGGCGATCACCGCGGCTGGGCACCCTCGGCCGCACGCCGATGCCATTGCGCACGAGCCGCACGTCGGGTCTGCCCCGACCTTGTCCCGATCATGCAGCCGGTAGGAGTCAAGGCGCCGGGCGATGTCCTCGTCAGTGAGGATATTCCCGACGATGAATTGCTCGGGAGCGTGCTTGGAGGCGGCGGTGCGCGCAGCGAACACAAGGTACGGGCATACCGTCACCTCTCCCGTCGCGAAGATGTAGATGATCGTCCCCGCCTCGCAGCCGGAGAGCGGCGCTGAGCTGTCGTTGGGGAAGCGAATTCGCACGACGTCGAGCTCAGCGCCCGCGAACGGGTCAGTCAGTCGTGCGATCTCGCGCAGGTGATCTTCAGCGCTCGCCAGTCGTCGCGCTCCGCGCACGCCGCGTCCCATCGAGGCGAGAGGGTTCATTAGCACGTACTCGGCGCCGCATTCCGTGGCGAACGTGCACAGCTCGGCGAACTCCCGGGCCTCGGCAAGGGTGTTCGGCGTCGCGAGTAGTCCCTTCAGGAGTCTCCGCTCGCCCAACCGACGCACGGTCGCGACTGTCTGCTCGAACGACGCGGGGTTTCCGCGAAACTTGCCGTGGCTTGCGGCGGAGAACCCGTCAAGACTGACGTTGCACACGGCGCCGCCGACCTCTGCCAACGCATCCATCTGCGAGTTCGTGATGAGCGTGCCGTTCGTGCATATCGTGACCGTCATCCCCGAGTTTCTCGCGGCGTGCACGACATCCAGGATGTCAGGGTGCGCGAACGGCTCGCCACCGGTAAGCGTCAGCCGCACGACGCGCGCCTGCACGAGCTGCGGCAGGATCCGCTCCCGGATCTCCGCCAGGGCAATGTCACTGCCGTCGCGCACCGCCGAGACGAAGCAGTGCGCGCAGTGCAGGTTGCAGCGCTCTGTGATCTGAAGCAGCGCCTTGCGCTGAGATCCGCCGGTGCTCGTGCGAAAATAACATGCGTTCGCGACGCCCTTGGGGGCGATCGCTCGGTGGCTGCTCATCTTCGCCCGCCCATTGGCAGGCAAGCTTGCGTGCAGCCTTGGAAGCCAAGCCCGAGATCAGCCAGACTGTCTGGCATCGGCGCCCGCCGTGGACCGACCATGCCCGATCGATCATCCATGACGGCGCCCACTCGGGCCTGCCCAGCACGCGACCGGACGCATACCGTTGACCGGTGCGGTTCTCGGCGAGGCGGGCCCGTCCGGGACGGTGGCCGCCACCTCGACTGCACCCCGGCTCGCTGCGTGGCCACAAACGCCACCTTGCAGGCGCTCAGCCTCAACATCGGCGCGGCGGCCGCGCCGCGTGCCGAGGCTATCCTTGCGTGGCTCAGGCGCCGCAGCGAGGACGTGTTTGTGCTCACTGAGACCAGCGCCGGGAACGGCACGAGGTTGCTGCTCGAGGGGCTGCGGGCGCGTGGATACAGAACGTTCTCGGCGACCGACGCTCGCGACCGCGGCGTGGCCGTGGCGAGCCGGCTGCCGATCCATAGCCTGCTCGACCGTCACCTCTCGTTGACGCTGCCGTGGCGCGTGGCTGGCGTCCTCCTGGATACTCGGCCGCGGGTGGCGCTGATCGGTGTCTATGTCCCGTCTCGCGACCGCACCCCGGTAAAGGTCGCGCGCAAGGAGCGCTTCCTCGACTCGCTGCTCGCTAGCGTGCAAGGACTGCCCGTGAGCCTTCGCGACCGGCTGCTCGTCATGGGGGACTACAACACGGTGTCCCGCCGCCATCTGCCCCGCCTGCCCGGATTCTTCCCTTACGAGTACGCGTTCCACGACCAGCTCGAGGGGCTCGGCTTGGTTTCCGCGCACGAGCTCTTGAGCAGGGATACCCAGCCGCACAGCTGGATCGGGCGCACCGGCAATGGCTATCTCTACGACTACGCTCATGTCGGCCCCAGCCTGCACTCGACGCTTGAGCGTTGCAGCTATCTGCACGGGCCACGCGAGCGGGGCCTCACAGACCATGCGGCGGTCGCGGTACGCCTCGCGCTCAGCTAGTCCCCGCCGCTCGCACACGCGCGGCTTGGCGCGGCTCATGAGCTGAGCACCACGGCGCGGATCAGCCCCGCGTCGATGTCCGAAAGCCCACTGAGCGGCATGTTCGCGCGGAAGTAGCTTTCGGCGATCTCCCGTCCCGAGCCATCTGGCTTGCCGATGTTGGTAGCCGATCCCCAACGATCAAGCGGACGAGCGATGTCGGTCAGCTGGTATGCAGCGGCGACGCCCAACACCGCTGGGCTGAGCTTCGCTGCCGCTGCGACTTTTTCCACGGCGAACTTAAACTGTTTGCGCGGATCCCCCACAGAGCGTCGGCGGATCTCGGCGATCAGGGCTTCGTGTCCTGGCAGCAGCAGTTCGAGTGCGTAGACGGTAGCTTCGCGCTCCTGCGGATCCTGCGTGTCCGGATCCGTGGGGGAGGTTAGGTCAACGACGCCGCCGGCCGCGAGATGCCCGCGGGCGATGTGTCCGAGCTCGTGCGCGAGATCGAACAGCCAGAACGCGACCAGTGAGCGAGACTCCTTCAGCACGACGATGGGCCGCCCTTCGATGCTCCAGGCTGCCGCCGAGAAACCACTCGGGCCGATCATCGGGATCACGATGATTCCGTTCTTCCACGCCCATGCGAGCAGCATCTCCAGGGTCACCGGGCCCTCGCCGCCCCCCAGGAGCTGTCTGCGCATCTCCTGGGGGTCCGCCGGCACCTTGATGATCGGACAGTTGTATCCGGACGCACAGATCGCCGCGACCGTGTGTGCCAGGGGGAGCAGCGGCGAATCCTCGGGTTGCGGACTCGACGCCTTGAACACCGGGGCTGGCACAAGGACGGGTGCTGGCAGCTGCCCGGCGTCGAGCTCCTCGGCGCTCCAGCGGAACGCGCGCCCTAGCGCGGCCGCGAACTGTGAGCGTGACACCTGCGCGGCGATCGCCTTCACGACCGCGTCGGGGACGCCGGCCTGCTTCGCCAGGCGGCTCATAACGATCACCGAGCGCTCCGGTGCCTGCGGGTCGGAGATATCCGCGAAGCTCGCGTCCAACGCGCGCAGCAGCGACTGTACGGTGGACAGGCGCATGTCGCTCTCGCCCTTCTCGAGCTTTGCCAGCTGTGGAGCCGACATGTCGACGAGTTTCGCAAGCACCGCCTGCGGCACCCCGCGGTCTTCGCGCAGCGCGCGCAGCCGCCGCGCGACCCGGCGGGACTCTTCGGCGTCGCGGGCGCGCAGCTCGCCGGCGAAGCCCGGATCGCTGGCGGCCCGGATCGCACTCCAGTCGACCGTTCGCATGCCCGCCTCCGTGCGCACACATACCGAGGTCGGGTCATCCGGATCCGCCTGGACGCTGTAGTCCTGCGTGCCTACGCCGAGGATCCCTGAGCTTACGGTCACCGTGTCCCCGTTGGCGAAATGGACCTGGACGCCATCAGCAATACGTGACGCCTCGATGATGTCGCTGTAGCCGCGCTGCTCCCAGCGGCTCGGCTCAATCGTGCTCATCATTCAACTCCCGCCACTGCGCGAGCAGCTGCTCCTGGCTGTCCGCGATCTGCTGCACCAGCCAGTGTGGGACGTCCTGCTCCCCGTGGATGTACTCGAGCGTCTCAAGGTAAATGGAGGCGATGCGGGACCGCTGGGACACGATGTGCGCGTGCGGTCGGTGATGAGGCGCGCCTCGCTCATCGTTGACGTAGACACCGTAGTTGCGCTCGTGAAGGACACGTACCATCAGATTAGCAAATAAGTTAACCGCATCTGTCAAGGGCCGGCACCCATGCCACTGTCAAGGCACCGCCTCGGAGAGTATGCGCGTCTGCGCGGCGCACTCCCTTAGAGACATGCGACTCGCGCAGGAAACTGACCTCATCGACACCTTCTGAGGCACGCCTCGCCTCGCCTCGCCTCGCCTGTAGTTCTGCGCGACTGAGCCGGCCTAACGGACCCTCCCGCTCGACGTGGTCGCTATCGCCCGCGAGCGCGCGCTCGACGCTCCAGGGACGCGCTCCCCGAAGAAATTGGACCCCAATTGGACCCCAATCCAATCTTCCGCCGCCTGCGAAGAAACCCAAAACTGCCGGATTTGCAGGCCATTCTTGAGGGGTGAGCGATGGGGCTCGAACCCACGACCGCCTGGACCACAACCAGGAGCTCTACCAACTGAGCTACGCCCACCACGACTTGAGAGATCGGAGTTTAGCGTCCTCGGCCCGGTCCGGCCCGCTACCGGCGCCGTGCCACCGACCTCCGCCGCCGGAGCCTTCGCTCAGGAGCGCAGCTGCCGTTCGGCGAGCGCAAGGCTCTCGCTCGGCGCCAGCCCGCTCGAGCGCGCCGCGACCTCTTTCCACGCCGCCAGCAGCCGCGCGGGGTCCTCGCCGAGCAGCGACGCCAGCTGGACGCCCAACGCGAGCGGGTCGGCAAGCGGCGAGCCCGACGCGAACAACGGCGGAGCAGCCAGCGGCTCGGCGGGTGGCTGCAGCGAAGCATCCGGCGACGGCGACGGCGACGGCGCGGCAGCGACCAGCGTCGCCCTCGCGGCGGTCAGCACCCGCTCGGTCACGTCCTCCCCCTGCCGCTGCGCAGCCCGCCACCCCCTGCCCATCGTCAGCTGCTCGAGCGGCAGCCGTGCGCCTTCCAGGATCGTCAAGCGCGCCTGGTGCGGGCTCCACTTGCGTTCGCCGAAGTCGATCGCCTGTTCGCGCACCCACGGCTGCACGATCGCGGCGAGCTCGGCGTCGGTCAGGTTGAAGCGCGACATGTTGTGGGGAAACTGGTGCAGCTCCACGTGGTACATGCCGGGAAGGCTCGCACGTCGCCGCCGCCGACGCCGCGCTCTACCCGCCGCCCAGCCGCGCGCGCATGATCTCGACGGCCTCCGGGTTGGAGTCGATCAGCACGTAGTGGCGCCCGAGCTGCTGCGCGACGGCGCCGAGCGTCCCGCTGCCCGCGAAGAAGTCGAGGCAGCTGTCTCCCGGGCGCGTCGACGCGCTGACCATCCGCCGCACGATCCCCTCGGGCTTCTGCGTCGGGTAGCCGGTCTTCTCGCGCCCGCTCGTCGGCACGATCGTGTGCCACCACACGTCCGTCGGCAGCTTGCCCAACGCAGCCTTCTCCGGGGTCACGAGGCCCGGCGCCATGTACGGCTCGCGGTCGACCTCCGCCGAGTCGAAGAAGTACGCCGCCGGGTCCTTCACATACATCAGGATCGTGTCGTGCTTGGCCGGCCAGCGGCGCCTGGTGCGCGCGCCGTAGTCGTACGCCCAGATGATCTCGTTGAGGAAGCACTCGCGCCCGAAGATCTCGTCGAGCAGCAGCTTGCAGTGGTGCGCCTCGCGGTAGTCGATGTGGAAGTACAGCGTGCCCTCGCGCGCCAGCAGCCTGTGCGCGTGCTCCAGGCGCGGCGCGAGGAACGCGAGGTAGTCGTCGAAGCTGTCGCGGTAGCTCGATTCGGCGAGCAGGCGCGTCGTGTAGCGCCGGCCCTTGAACCCCGTGCGCTCGCCGTCCGCGTCGCGTGCCGCGCTCAGCGTCCTGCGCGCCTGCACCCTGCCCGTGTTGAACGGAGGATCGACGTACACGAGCTGGAAGGACTCCGCCGCGAAGCCCGGCAGCAGCTGCAGGTTGTCGCCGAGCAGGATCTGGTCGATGCCCGCATCGCCACTGCCTTCGTCACCGCCGCCGCTTGATCCGCTCGCGTGGCTCACCCCCGAGAGCCTACGTTCGCCCTCCGATGGAGGGCACGAGCTCGACCCACTGGTAGCTGCGCCCGCACAGGCTGCGCCAGCCCGAGGGAGCGGCCGCCCGCAGCACGCCCTGCGGATCCGCGCCTGCGGGCGTCAGGAAGATCGCGTCGAGCACCGCCGCGCCCCCGTCTCCGGGCGCGAGCGTGAACCCGTGCCGCGTCACCGACACGCGGTGCTCGCCCGCGCCGAGCCCGACGGTGACCGGCGGCACGGTGTCCGGCACGAGCGAGTTGCCGTCGAGCTGCCCCGCGATCGACTCGATCGGCCTGCCGTCGACGCTCAGCCGCACGCTCGGCATGATCTGGCCCTGGACCCACAGCTGCCACTCGCCGGGCGCCGGCAGCGCGAAGCTCGCGATCAGCCGCCCGGGCGTGCGCATCACGAGGCCCTCGCGCTCGTGGCCCCAGCGGCGCGGGTGCGAGGAGCGCGCCAGCGAGACCCTGACCAGCTCGGGAGCTTCGGCGGCGACCAGGCTCTCCCCCGCCCCGCGCGCCTGCGCCGCGACGCCGGCGATGCGTGCGCACTGGAGCGCCGGCGAGCCGGCGAGCGCGACGTGCACGGCGGCGGCCGGCGCGCCCGGCCGCCGGCCCCACACCTGGTAGTAGGAGCCCTGCCACAGCAGCGTGTATGCGGACGGCGGGCGGCTGGCCGCGGGATCGCGGCGCATGACGATCAGCGGGTAGGCGAGCAGCGCGCTCGGCGGGACGCGGTCCAGGTCGACGGGGTCGCCGTAGCCTCCAGCCGCCACGGCGAGCGCGGGTGGCGGGTAGACGAAGTCGGGACCGCCCACGTCCACGTCGCGCAGCTCGTACATCGAGTATTCGTCGAAGTCGCTGAACAGCGTCGGGCCCCTGCCGGCAAAGCGCGCGTCGAGCGACGCCAGCTCGTCGTAGCGCGCGGTCGGCGCGAGGTCGGAGCTGTGGTAGAGCAGCGCGTCCGACGCGAGCGCGCCGCCGGCGAGCGCGAGCGCGAGCAATGCCGCAGCCGGCCGCCACACCCGCCGTCCTGGAGCGGCCAGCAGCGCCGCCACCCCTCCCCACGCCAGCAGCACGACCAGCGGCGAGGTCAGCACGAGCGTCTTCGCGTCCCCCCACGCGGTCACCGACTCGCCGACCGCCAGCGACGCGAGCAGCATCAGCGCCAGCCAGCCCGCGAGCGCGTACGCGCGCAGCCGCAGCAGGAACGCCGCGCCAAGCAGCGCCAGGGCGAGCGTCAGCGCGATCAGCGCGTGCGTCGCCAGCAGCGCCGCCCCGGCCGGCTCGAGCTTGTAGCTGCCGTTCAACCAGATCCCGAGCGCCTGGATCGCGCGCAGCGGCGTGTGCAGGTTGCCCGAGTTGCTCGTCGAGGCGATCTCCGAGGCGACGTGCAGGGCTTCGGAGGCATCCGCCCACGTGGGCAGGGCGGCGACCGCCAGCGCGAGAGCCGCAAACCCGATCAGCCCCAGCGCGCGGCGCACGCGCGTGCGTCCCGCGCGCAGGTCGCCGGCGAGCACGACCGCGAGCACGGCGACGGCCGCGAGCGCCCACGCGCCGAACGCCAGCCCGAGCGCCGAGACGCCCGCGGCGAGCACGAGCGCGAAGGGCAGCGCGCGGATGGGCGCCGCGCCCAGCCAGCGCCGGTGCAGCACGACCAGGCAGCCGAGGCTCAGCAGCATCGACAGCGCGGTGAGTTCCTTGACCGCCGCGAGCAGCGCGTACGCGTACACGAGCGCGGGCACGATCGCGGTGAGCGCCGCCAGCGCCGCCCACGCGCCGGTGAGGCGCATGCGCCGTGCGAGCAGCCACGCGGGCCCGCCGGCGACGGCGAGCATGAACGCGTTGAACGGCTGGAACGCCCAGATCAGGGGCAGGCCGAGCAGGAACGCGCTGCCGCCGAACAGCGTGTCAGCGCCGGACGGATAGCTCGAGCCGTAGTAGTCGCGCACGAACCGGCCGTAGGAGTTGCGCAGATCGAGGTGGGCGTAGTGCTGGCCGTGGCGGATCAGGAAGTCGGCGCCCAGCAGGTGCACCGCCGAGTCGGCGAGCGCCATGTACGAGGAGAAGCTCGGCCGCCCGCCGGCGAGCACCGGCGCCAGCGCCAGCGCGTACGCGAGCACCGACACGATCACCGGCCACCAATGCGCGCGCAGGCGCCGCGCGATGCTCCGCACCCTCCCCCATGACAGGGCGAACCCCGCCAATGCGAACGCCGGCATCAGGTACGGCGTCGCCGGGGCGAGCGGGTATATGTAGGTGCTCAGCTGGGAGAGCGCGATCAGCGCGGCGGCGCCGACCGCCGGCAGCAGCGGCGCGGGCAGCCAGGAGCCACTGCAGCGATCCACCAACATGCCCGCCCCCGCACACAACGCCGCGAGCACGCATGGGTACAGCGCCACCGTCGCGACGAACACCGGCGCGATGCTAGAGCGCCGCTGCGCGCGGCGCACGAACGCAGGGTTCGCGCGTTGCGTCTAGTGCCCCCGGCTGGACTCGAACCAGCAACCCCCGGCTTAGAAGGCCGGCGCTCTATCCAGTTGAGCTACAGGGGCGGGCAGATGCCTCCCGACAGCGTACTTAGGCACGCTTGAGCTGAAATCTGTAAAAGTTCACGCCATGAGTTCGATCGAGAGCGACGAGGAGGACCTGACACGCAAGCAGCGCCGCGAGCAGGCGCGCGAGCAGCGCAAGGCGATGGAGGAGGCCGCTGCCGCGGGCGCGGCGCGCCGAGCGCGCCTGACGCAGCTGGGGATCGTGGTGTCGGTCGTCGTTGTGGCGATCGTCCTGGTTCTGATCATCACGAGCGGCGGCGGCAAGTCCGGGATCCCCGCGTCGAAAGCCGAAAAGAACTCGGTGACCCACGAAATCGCCGGCCTGATCACGGGCATCCCGCAGAGCGGCAACGCCCTCGGCTCGCCGACTGCTCCGGTGACGCTCCAGTACTTCGGCGACCTCGAGTGCCCGATCTGCAGGCAGTTCACGACCGGGGCGCTGCCCTCGATCATCCCCCAGTGGGTGCGTACGGGCAAGCTGCGGATCGAATACCACTCGATGGAGACAGCCACGCGCGAACCGGAAGTCTTCAAAACGCAGCAGATCGCCGCCTACGCGGCGGGCAAACAGAACAAGGCGTGGTACTTCATCGAGACCTTCTACCACGAGCAGGGAGAAGAGGACTCGGGCTACGTGACCGAAAAATACCTCCAGGGCATCGCCAGCCAGGTGCCGGGCCTGAACCTCGCGCAGTGGACCAGCGACCGCAACGACCCGGAACTGGCGAACGAGGTCAAGACCGACGAACAGGCGGCCAACAACCACGGCTTCACCGGTACGCCGGCGTTCCTGATCGGTCGCAGCGGCGGCGCCCTGACCAAGCTCGAATACAGCAGCGCTCCGAGCAACCCGGGCTTCGTCAACGAAGCCGTCGAAAAGCTCCTGAAGGCGTAGCACCGCGATGAGCGCCCGCGCCCTGAGGATCACGCTGATCGTCCTCACGGTCCTGGGCCTCGGCGTGGCCAGCTACGTGACCTACGTCCACTACGCGGGGATCAAGCCGGCGTGCACGGCCGGCGAAAGCTGCACGAAGGTGCAGACCTCGCGCTATTCCGAGCTGGTCGGCATACCCGTGGCGCTGATCGGTCTGATCGGCTACGTGGCGATCCTCGCCTCGCTGCTGGCTCGGGAAACCGAGACGACCAGGTTCGCGACGGCCGCGCTGACGCTCGGCGGCTTCGCGTTCAGCGCCTACCTCACCTATCGCGAGATCTTCTCGATCCACGCGATCTGCGAGGAGTGCGCTTCGAGCGCGGTGATCATGACGATCATGGCGGGCCTGTCGGTGTGGAGATTCCTGCGCGGCGAGGAGACGCTGGCCGCGGGCCCGCTGGCGGCGCCTCCCGGCGTGCACAGCAGCGCAGGCGAGCCGGCCGCGCCGCTCAGCAGCGCCTCCTGAGTCTCGCGCCCCGCCGCCGCCCCCCGTGGGCCGCGGCCGAGCGCCAGAACGAACGGTGTTCGGTTATCTGGAATCGATGCTGGCCAATCCGTCCATTGCCGCCGGGCCGGCCCGGGCAAGCGGGCGCGGAGAGCCGACGTGATCGACAACGATGGGTTCCCACGCGACGAGCACGCAGCTCCATGCGAGCATCGAGCCGGCCTTCGACGGCGAGGCGCGCATCGCGCGGCTGTTCGAGATGACCAGCGACCTGCTGGCGACGATCTCGCTCGACGGGCGCTTCACGCTGCTGAACCCGGCGTGGGAGCAGCTGCTGGGCTGGTCGCGCGAGGAGCTGCGCCAGCGGCCGATCCGCGAGTTCGTGCACCCCGACGACGCCGAGCAGGCGCTCGGCGTGATGCTCGCCGGCGACGGCGCGACGACGGAGCTGGAGAACATCACGACGCGCTATCAGCACCGCGACGGCTCGTGGCGCTGGCTGCTGTGGAGCGCGCGCCGCGACGGCGAGCACTGGTACGCGGCGGCCAAGGACGTGACCGATCGCGTGTGGATGGAACGCCAGGCGCTGCACGACCCGCTGACGAGCCTGCCGAACCGGCTGCTGCTGATGGACCGCGCGCGCCAGGCGCTCGCGCGCCTGCACCGCAGCGAGGGCGTGGTGGCGATGCTGTTCATCGACCTGGACAAGTTCAAGGCGGTCAACGACAACCTCGGGCACGACGTCGGCGACCGCCTGCTGCTGTCGGTCTCCGAGCGGCTCGCCGAGCTGATGCGCGACAGCGACACGGTGGCGCGGCTGGGTGGCGACGAGTTCGTGATCCTCGCGGAGGAAATCGACAGCGACGGCGAGGCGCTGGCGCTGGCCGAGCGGGTGCTGGACGCGCTCGAGCGGCCGTTCCCGCTGGGCTCGGCGGAAGTCGCGATCCTCGCGAGCGTCGGCATCTCCGTCTCCCACCGCCCGGACATCGATCCGGAGACGATGCTGCGCGAGGCCGACGTGGCGATGTACCGGGCGAAGGGCGCCGGCGGCCGGCGCCTGGAGCTGTTCGACGAGCGCCTGCGCCGCGAGCTGAGCGAGCACCTGGAGCTCGAGGGTCGGCTGCGCGACGCGCTGCCCCAGCACGAGCTGCTGCTCGCCTACCAGCCGATCCTGCGGCTGGCCGGCGGCCAGGCGATCGGCTGCGAGGCGCTGGTGCGCTGGCGCCCGGCCGGCGCGGGGCGCCTGTCGAGCGCGACGGTGCTGCCGTCGACGTTCCTGCCGCCTGCGGAGGACAGCGAGCTGATCGTGCAGATCGGCAACTGGGTGCTGCACGCGGCGTGCGCGCAGGCGGAGATCTGGCGGCGGGGCGGCATCACTGTGCCGGTGTCGGTGAACATCTCCGCGCGCGAGCTGACCGAGCTCGACCTGGTCGAGCGGGTGCGCGAGGAGCTCGCGTACTGCCGCCTGCCCGGGCGCGCCCTGTGCCTTGAGATCAGCGAGGAGGCGGTGCTGCGCGACCCCGAGCGGGCGCGCTCGGCGCTGAAGGACCTCAAGCGGCTGGGGGTGCTGATCGCGCTCGACAAATTCGGCTTCGGCCAGCTGTCGCTGGGCCTGCCGGGCAACCTGCCGCTGGACCTGGTCAAGCTCGACCGCGCGCTGACGGGCAGCTTCCACCAGGACAAGGAACGGCGCGCGATGTTCGCGGCGACGATCGCGCTCGCGAAGGAGGCGGGTCTGACGGCGGTGGCGGTGGGGATCGAGACCAACCGCCAGCTGGCGCTCGCGCGCGAGCTCGACTGCGCGGTGGGGCAGGGATTCCTGCTGCACGGACCGGCCTCGCCGGACCGTGTGCGTCTCAGGGGCGCGAGCGGGTCGGTAACGTCCGCGCCATGGCGTCCCCTGGTGCGACTCCGCGGCAGCGCGTCGAGCAACTGAGCGACGGGGACGCGATCTCCGGCGAGAAGCGCGCGGCCGCGGCGGCGGCGGCGGAGCTCGTCGAGGACGGCATGCGCGTGGGGCTGGGAAGTGGATCGACGGTCGCGTTCCTGCTGCCGGCGATCGCCGCGCGCGGCTGCACGGGCCTGCGCTGCGTGGCGACCTCGCCGGCGACGGAGGCGGCCGCGCGCGCGCTCGGGCTGAGCGTCGAAGCGCTCGACGAGGTGGGAGAGCTGGACATCGCGATCGACGGCGCCGACCAGGTCGACCCGCGCGGGTGGCTGGTGAAGGGCGGCGGCGGCGCGCACACGCGCGAGAAGATCGTGGCGGCGGCGGCGCGGCGCTTCGTGGTGATCGCCTCGGCCAACAAGGCTGTGTCGGAGATCGTGTCGCCGGTGCCGCTCGAGCTGGTGCCGTTCGGTGTCGGGCGCACGCTGCTGAGCGTCGATCCGGCGCGGCTGCGCGACGTCGCGCCGAGCCCCGACGGCGGACTGATCGCCGACTACCTCGGCCCGGTCGGCGACCCCGGCGAGCTGGCGGCCAGGCTGAGCGCGACGCCAGGCGTGGTCGAGCATGGCCTGTTCGCGCCGGAGATGGTCAGCGTGATCCTGATCGCGCGCGAGGGCGCGGTCGAGCGCCGCACGGGCGCCAAGCCCGAAGGCTGAGTCGATTTTGTGACCAGGCCGCATGCGGCCTGGTCCGGGGCCGCACATGTGCGGCCCCGCGACGGGCGCATGCGCCCGTCGTCAGCCGGCGCATGCGCCGGCTGCACAGCTCCTCCGCCGCTACTGGTCGTCCCCGCCGAGCGGGCGCAGCTCCTGCTCGTAGGACATCGGGTGGCGGACGAGCACGCCGTCCTCGCCGATCGCGTACGCGCCCATGCGCAGCAGCGGCGGCGAGTAGACGTGCAGGGTGACGGCCGGATCGGAGCCGGCGTGGCTGACGCGGTGGATGTCCGAGGCGGAGAAGTGGAAGCTCCCGCCGGCGCGGAAGACGCCGTTGCGCGTCGGGCCCTCGATCGCCAGGCGCTCCTCGCGCACGGCGCCGCTGACGACCGCGACCGCGCCGGAGGAGACGTCGTGGTCGTGGAAGCCGGTGTCGTGCTCGTCCATCCAGCAGATCAGCCACGCGGTCACGTGCTCGTCGCTGAGCAGCTCCTCGTACATGCGCTGCGTGGTGTCGTGCTTGACCAGGTGGATCCACAGCTCGGGGCGGTCGGCGAGCTCGGTGACGAACTCCTGCAGCTCGGGGCCGGAGAGATCGCGCCCGCGCGGGCGCGGAACGAGGGCGAGCTCACGCGGATCGATGGCCGGCGGGGCGGCGGGCAGCGGCGTGCCGGTTCCGCGCAGCGTGGTGGCGCTCATCTTGCCACCGCCACAGCGGGGGCGCCGAGGGCGCGGCGGGTGCACTCGACGACCGGCTCCCACGCGAGCCCGTCGGGCATGCCCAGCTCGCCGGGCTCGACGACCGGCCGGTCGGAGCCGTACAGCAGCTGCTCGCAGCCGACGAGCTCCTCGAGCATGTGCACCGCCGCGGGGCCGTAGGAGGAGGTCTCGTAGAACACCAGCGGGTCGGGGGCCGGCGGGCGGGGACCGCCCCGCGAGCACAGCCGCTCGGCGTGCAGCGGCGCGAGGCCGGCGAGCATCGAGAAGACGACGCGCAGCCGCGGGTGGCGCGGTCGTCCGGCGGCCAGGAACGCGAGCCACGCGGCCTGCATGCCGGCGACGTAGCCGGTGAGCGCCGGCCACCACAGCGGGTCGCCCAGCGACGTCTCCCCCGCGCCGCGAGGCGCGCGTGCCCCCATTCGCGGCCCGGGATGCACGAGCAGCGGCGCGCCGTGCGCCTCCAGACGCGCGAGCACCGGGCGCAGGCCGGCGATCGCGTCAACGCTTTCGAGCGCTCCCGCGGGCAGCGACAGGCCCACGCAGCCGCGCGCGAGCGCGCGATCGACGTCGTCGGGGTCGGCCCGCTCGAGCGCGATCGCCGCCCACACGCCGAAGGGCTCGTCGAGCGACAGCGCGCCGTCGTGGTAGGCGTCGATCAGCACGCGCGCCTGCTCGCGCGGAAGCCACTCGATCCCCAACGGGCTCGACAGGCACACGAGCGCGCGGTCAAGGCCGTCGAGCTCGAGCAGAGCCGCGCGCTGCTCGAGCGTTTCGCTCGCCAGGTCGATCACGTACGGGCGCTCGCCCGCCAGGTACAGAACCGTCAGCCCGTTCTCGCTGCGGACGAACGGCAGCTCGCTGCGCGCCGCGAGCGCCTGCACGAGCGGCTCGGTCCAGAGGTGTTGGTGCACATCGATCTTCATCAGATTTCCGATCAGATTTATAGAGAATAGCAGATGCGCGGGTCTTTGGCCTACTGCGCGACATGGTCGCTTACTTGTTCTCGCGCGCTCTTGGCTCCTGCCTGGGCCTGACCTCATCGCGCTCCGCGTCGTGAAGCAGGAACAGCGGAAACCCGAGTTCGCTGCGCCGCGCTCGCTGCGCTCGCTCCTCAGGTGTGATCTCGCGGCGCGGCGGGTGCTCGAATTCGTCCCAACTCCCCTTGAGGACCCTCCAGCTCAGCTCACGCTGCCGCAGTTCCCTCCAGCCACGCCTGAAGCCCTTCCAGCTCACTGGTGCAAGCCTACCGGGCGCGGAATGGCGCGACCCTGCACATCACCCCGCAATCGGCTCCACAAAGCCAAAAACCCCGGTTTCCCGGGGTCTGACTGAGGCGGGGGACCGAGGAGTCGAACCTCGCGTTGCGGTTTTGGAGACCACCGTGTTACCGATACACCAGTCCCCCAGGAGCCGTTAGCGCCCGGATAGCCGGCGGCGGCGATCCAATCGGGAACGAGCCACCGGGGCGCGAGGGATTCTAAAGGCCCCGGCGCCGCGTCGTAGAAGCGCCCCAAAAGCCTAAAGCAGCGTCGAGCGCGTGCCGAAGCGTTCGGTGGACCTACGCCCATGTACTTGTGATGCTTGCCACGTTCTTCTCCAGGCCGCCGCGCCGCCACCTCGACGGCGAGCTTCCGGCTGGGCGTCGGGCTGTGGCTTCGCAGGATGGCGACACCCTGATCGAGGTGCTCATCAGCGCGCTGCTGGTCGGCCTGATCGTGGCCGCCGTGCTGACCGGCTTCAACGAGAACGAGAAAGTCTCGCAAGACGAGCGCGCACACGACCAGGCCAGCGTGCTCGCCGCTCAATCTCAGGAGCAGTTGCGCAGCGACCCAGCCACCGAACTCGACGTCCTGGCGGTCACTCCCCACGAATACGTCCAGACGGTCGACGGCACGACCTACAAAATCACCCAGAGCGCGCAGTTCGTCAACGGCTCGGGCGAAGCGTCCGGCTGCAGCAGCTCCAAAGGCGAAACCGAAGCAGCCAAGTACATCGAGGTCACCTCCTCGGTGGACTGGCATCTGCTCGAAAAGCTCAACCGCCAGGCCGTGACCCAGTCCAGCGTCATCACCCCGCCCGACGGCTCGGGCCTCGAGGTCGACGTCACCAACCAGGGCAGCCCCGAAGCTCCGGTGTCCGGAGTAACGGTGTCCTCGGGCGGCGTGCTGACGACGACCGGCTCCAAGGGATGCGTCATCTACTCGGCGATCCCCGCCACCACGGCCAGCTTCGAAGCCTACAAGCTCGGCTACGTCACGCCGAGCGGCGAACGTAAGGTCGTCGCGAACGAACTCTCGATCGCGCCGAACATCATCACGCACTATCACGTCTATCTGGCCGCCGGCGGCACGATCACAGCCAAATTCGCATACAAAGGCGGCGCCGCGAAGGGCGACACGTTCGTCGCGTTCAACAACAAGATGGGCGTCAACCCCGAATTCGAAGTCGGAGGCACGCGCTTCGCCTTCAACGCCCAGGAAGAATACGAAGCGCTGACCGGGACGACGACCGAAGGCTACGCGGAAACCGCGACGACGCCGGTCAAGTCGCCCTACTACCCGACCGGCGACCTCTTCCCGTTCACGAACGCATGGACCGTCTATGCCGGCGACTGCACCGAAAACAACCCGGCCAAATACGGCGTCAAAGCCGGGGAAGCGATCGTCCCCGCAGGCGGCAACGCGTCGGCGACGGTTCCGACCTCGTACGTCACGCTCAACCTGTATCAAAGCGGCACCACACCTGTGAGCACTCCCCAGGAAGTCAAGATCACGAACCTGAGCTGCACGGCGCAGACCCCCCCGCAGGTACCGGTCAACGCCAGCAAATCGAATTACGAACACCGACAGCTGACGACCTCCGAAGGACATCTCACGGTCCCGTACCAGCCTTTTGGGGAATTCGAAATGTGCGTCGCCTACAACAGCGGCACCACCCACACCACCTATAAGACCGAACACGCTTACAAAAACATCACCGAAGGCGGTTCCACGCTGCCCAGCATCACTGTGAGCGCCGGCAGCAACACGGGATGGGTCGCGGCGAGCACCGGCACCACCACGAGCAAATGCTGAGCAACAACCCGACAACCACCATCCCCGGGCTCGGCGACGAGCACGGCTTCACGCTGATCGAACTGCTCGTGTCGATGCTGGTCGCATTCGTGGTGACCGGCGCGCTCTTTGCGATCCTCCAAGTGTCGCTGGAACAGACGAGCCTGATAACCGACAAGGTCCAGGCCAATCAGGTGGGCCGCACGGCGATGACCAGGATCATCGACGAGCTGCACTCCTCATGCCTCGCGGAGGGTTTCTCGCCGATCCAGGAAGGCAGCAGTGAAACGCAACTGATCTTCATAAATGCCTACAGCAGCGAAGCGGTGATCCTCAACGCGAAAGAATCAGAAGCAAAGCCCAAAGGGGCCGGCACCGGCGTGTTCGAGCATCAGATCGTCTGGAACTCCTCGGCCCAGACCTTGACGGACTTCGTGTACAAGAGCGAAAGCGGCGAAGGGGAAACTGCCAAGTTCCCGGCACTGGACTATTCCTCCACCACGCACGAAGCCGAACACGCGAGCCCCAAAAAGGGTATCCGGCTCGCGAGCAACGTCACCGAGAGCGTAGAAAATGGCAACCCGGTGCCGATCTTTGCGTACGAAAAGTACGCTACGGTCACGACCGGCAGCGGCAGCTCGACCACGCCGGTCAGCACGCTCACGTCGATCAAATACACCACCGAACTCAAAAAGGCGGAAGCCGAAGAAGCCGCATCCGTCGTCGTCCACTTCAGGCAGGCGCCGTTCGACGGCACAACCGCACACGGCCGGACCGTCGACCTGAGTAACCAGGTGACGCTCGGCCTCAGCGCCCCCAGCGCCGAAACCCCGATCCACGACTCGCCATGCGAATGAGCCCAGCCCAGAGATTCCTTGCACACGCGCGCGCGCAGGACGGCGTCACGATGGTGATCGCCGTCAGCGTGATGCTCGTGACCAGCCTGCTGCTCGCGGGGACCTTCGTCGCCACCCAGCAGGACCTCGGGCTCTCGCACACGGACACGACGCAGAAGGAGGCCTATTACGCGGCGCTGGCCGGTGTCCAGGAGTTCGAGTACCAGATGCAGGTCAACCCGAACTACTGGCAGAGCTGTGCGAAAACGACCAACACGCTTCCCCAGGAACCGGGCTCGTCATACAAGATCAAGATCCTCCCGGCGGCGGGCTTTTCGGAATGCAGCACCTCCAACCCGATCGCGTCGGTGATCGAATCGGCGGGCTCCGCGGCCCAGACGTTCCGGATCGAATCGGTCGGGTCGGCCGGCAAGCACCCGGAAGAGCATCACACCATCATCGCCACCTTCAAAGTCACCGGGTTCCTCAACTTCATCTACTACACCAACCACGAGGACGAGGACCCGTCGCTGTACAACGCCTCCAAAGCCTGCTCGGAACCGAACACCTTCTACCCGAACACGTCAGAATGCCAGCTGATCGAGTTCGCCACCGGCGACGCGATCAATGGGCCGGTGCACACCAACGACGCCGTCTGCGTCGGCGGATCCGCCTCGTTTGGCCTCAGCGGCCACAAACCGCCCGACGTCGTCGAATTCTACCGGGGCCTGAACACCACGAAAGGCTGCGGCGGCACCGGCACGTACAACACGGCCACGAAAAGCTATATCAAAGGCGAACTGCTGCCGCCCCCGACGAGCGACTCCAGCCTCGAAACCTACGCCAAGCCGGAAGACATCTTCTCGGGCGTCACCGAACTCGTTCTGGAAGGCGCGACGAACGAAATCGACGTGACGAACGCCGCGGTCAACAGCGGCAAACCCGAAAAAAAACCGTGGCCGAGCAACGGGCTGATCTACGTGAAGCAGGCGAGCGGCTCGTGCGAATACACCTACAAGCCATACGAAGCCGATAACAGCTACGAGGCGAAAACCGAGACGAACTGCGGTAACGTCTACGTCAAGGGCAGCTACACCCAGTCGTTGACGGTCGGCTCTTCCGACGATGTGATCGTCAACGGGGAAATCTACCCCAACGGCCAGCGAGAAAAAGAACCGACCGGGACCGCGACGCTCGGCCTGATCGCGAACAACTTCGTACGCGTCTACCACCCCGTCAAAGAAGGCTACGAAGGCACCGCCCCCGAACTCGAAACCGCCCACAACCTGAAGCTCGAATCCGCCAGCCACAAAGAAACGATCACGGTCGAAGCGCATTCGGGGCTCACCGAAGGCATCAAACTCGAAGTCAAGAACTCGGGCAGCCAGTATGAAGTGGTGGTGTGGAATGAACAGGGCAACAGAACCCTCGAAAAACTCGGTCTCTTCAAAGAAGCGAAACAGTTGATCGGCCTGGTTTCGCCGTATGTGGTGTTCGGAGAAGGCGCGAAATACGCCGAAGGCGCGACGGAAAAACTGAAGACGCTGGGCGCCGAAACGCTCGGTCATCAGGAAATCGTCAAGGTCGAACCGAAAAACCCGTACCTCGGCAAAAATCTGAGGCTCGAAGTGAAGGAAACGGCATCCGGGGCCGAAAATAAGGTGTTCCTGTTCAACGCCGAAGGCAAACAGCTTGAAGAAATCACTGGCATCAAAGAAGCCAAAGGCCTCGTCGGACACACGTCTTCCTACGTCGTCTACGCCAAGGGCAAGAACTACAACGCGGGCGAAAAAGAAAAACTGAAGGTCAGTGCCGCTACGTGGCTCGATGAAACGTGCAGCGAAAACGGCAAAAAAGAAGTCGAGAAATTCAGCACGACGACCAGAGAATGCCTGTACACCGACACCCCCGAAGAATGCGACGCGTCTAGCGTGAGCGCAAAAGAAGATCTCGTCCACGGCTGGGGCACGATGGAAAACCCCTGGATCTACGCGGCCATCCTCGCGACGACCCACTCCTTCGTGGTCGATAACTTCAACTGCGGCCCCAATGCGCTCGGCAAACTGAACCTGTACGGCGCCCTGGCGCAGAACTATCGCGGCATCGTCGGCACCGGCGGCACCAGCGGCATCGTCACGGGCTACGACAAGGACTACAAATACGACGAACGGCTCGCCGTCGACGAGCCGCCGTACTTCCTGAGCCCGCTCAACGCCGGTTGGAAAGTCGCCCGCGAGACCTCGCCGTCGAGCGGCTAGGGGCGACCCCCGCCACGCAGCCCGACGCCCGTGGTCGGCTTGGGTCACCGCTCAGCCTGAGATACCAGCCCCCGACCGCCCGTGCGGGCGCCGAAAAAGCCGATGCGCCCGAGCGGCGCAAGCTTGAACCCAGTGGCGGGTTATAACGTGCAGCGTATGGTGCGGGCGAAGGGACTCGAACCCCCAAGGGCTAGCGCCCACCGGCTCCTAAGGCCGGCGTGTCTACCAATTCCACCACGCCCGCGTGGCTCCCCAGCGTACAGCGGTCGGCCGGCGTCTCGCGCACGAGAGCCGCACGAGCTTGTATCGTGACTGCTGCGATGTCCTCGGCATCCGGCCCGGATAGGCAGCAAGGCGTGATCGTCACGCACCCCAATCGCGACAAGCCCGTCGTGCAGGCGACGCGCGCGACCGTCGTGGTGCTGCTGCTCGTCAGCGCCGCGCTGGTGCTGATCGTGACGGTCGGCGGCTGGAACCAGCTGGAGGGGGCGATCCCGGTCCAGATCGGATACGTCGCCGTGTATCTGACCTTTGCCTTCTACGCCGCCCGCTGGAACCGCGGCGTGCTGCCGATCTCAGCGGTGCTGGCGGTGCTGCTGCTGATCTTCGCCGCCGTGGCCGCGCCCGGCTGGTTCGACCGCGACAAATCGGGCTTCGCCCAGCCGAACATCAACGCGGGCCTGCTGGGTGTGCTCACGCTGCTGATCGTGCCCGTCCAGATCCTGCTCGTCACGTTCGCGATGCGTGGCTTCTCGCAGGGCTGGAACGTCGAGCTCGAGCGCCGCGACCCGGCGGCCGGCAAGGACGTCTACGGCGACGCGCCGCCGCAGCCCGCCTGAGCGGATCGCCACACGCCCAGGTCGCGCCAGGGTATCCTCGCTCGGTCGAGCGCATTTGCGGCGGTGGCGGAACGGTAGACGCGAAGCCCTCAAAAGGCTTTGTCCGTAAGGGCGTGTGGGTTCGACTCCCACCCGCCGCATCGATCGACCCAGCGGCGTCAGCCCGCCCCCCTCAAGCCCCTCCCACCAGCTCCAGCATCGCCTCGGCAAGCCCCGGCCGCGTGACGATGATCCCCCAGGGCAGCTGCTCGTGCACGGGCAGCTCGAGCACGACCAGCCCGGCGCGTTCGCAGATGAGCGCGCCGGCGGCGATGTCCCACTGCTTGACGCCACGCTCGAAGTACGCGTCGTAGCGCCCGGCGGCCGTCCAGGTGAGATCGAGCGCCGCGCTGCCGAAGCGACGGATGTCGCGCACGCGCGGGATGACACGGGCGAGCACCCGCGCCTGCGCGGCGCGCACGTCGGCGTCGTAGGCGAAGCCGGTCGCGACCATCGCGGTTGCGAGATCCGCGTCGTGCGCGCCGCCGGCGAGCCTGCCAAGGTCCCGCGGCCCGGAGAGCCCGACGGTCCCCCCCGGTCCTACAAGCGTTGGATGACCGTGCCTGGTGGCGGTGAACAGCTCGTCGCGGTTGGGGTCGTACACCGCGCCGGCGAGCGTGCCGGCGCCGTCGCGGACGGCGACGCTGACGCACCACTGCGGTATCCCGAAGAGGAAGTCGATGGTGCCGTCGAGCGGGTCGACAACCCAGCTGAGCCCGCTGCTGCCCTCCGCGCGAGCGCCCTCCTCGCCGAGGAAGCCGTCGTCGGGGCGTCGCCGCGCGAGCAGCTCGCGGATGGCGCGCTCGGAGGCCAGGTCGGCCTCGCTGACGAGGTCGGTGGGCGTGCTCTTGCTGCTCACCTGGCTCTCGGCGCCGTGGCGAACGCGCTGCACCAGGAGTGCCCCGGCGGTCGTGGCGGCCTCGACCGCGACCGCCAGCAGCGCCTCGGCCTCACGCGCCTCGGCCTCACGTGCGTCGGCGTCGGCGTCGCCCGCGGCGGCCTCGCGCTCCCCTCCACGCGCCTCCTGGGCGTCGCTCACGAGAACTCGGGCGGGCGCTGCTGCGCCCACGGGCGCGCGGCCTCGAGCTGCCCGGCGAGCGACAGGAGCGTCGCCTCGTCGTTGGCTCGCCCGACGATCTGCACCGCGCGCGGCAGCCCGTCGGCGCCGAAGCCGGCGGGCACGGACGCGGCGGGCTGGCCGGTGACGTTCCAGACGCCGTTGTAGGGGACCCAGCCGGCGACGGCGTTGAGCGTCCACAGCGCGCCACGGCCCTGCAGCTGGCCGATGCGCGGCGGCGGCGTGGCGGTGGCGGGCGTGAGCAGCACGTCGTGGTCGGCGAGCACGCCGCCCAGCCGACGCGCGAGCTCGGCCTCGCCGGCGAGCGAGCGCTCGAGCAGCGAGTATGGGATCAGGCCGCCGAGGCGCGCCATCGCGCGCGTGCGCCGTTCCAGGCGCTCGGGATGCGCGAGCGCGGCGGCGTCGTCGTGGGCGCCGCGCAGGTAGCGCACGAGCACCGCGGGGATCGCGTCGGCGCCGTAGTCGGGGTCGTGCTCTGAGAGCTCGTGACCGAGCGAGCGCAGCAGCGCGACGGTCTCGTCGAACGCGCTGCGCGCGTCGGCGTCGAGCTTGGAGATGACGCCGAGCGGGACGCGCGTGGAGTAGGCGATGCGCAGCGGCCCGGGCGGCGTGCCGGCGGCGCTGGCAAACGGGATCGCGGGCGCCGGCGCACGATCGGCGTCGACGTCGATCGTGCCGGAGGCGATGTCGTAGAACAGCGCGCTGTCGGCGACGCTGCGCGTGAGCACGCCGTTGACCGACAGGCCGTGCCACCCGCGCGGGCGCGGCGCCATCGACACGCGCCCGCGCTGTGGCTTCAGGCCGAACAGCCCGCAGAAGGCGGCGGGGATGCGAATCGAGCCGGCGCCGTCGGAGCCGAGCGCCGCCCCGACGAGGCCGGCGGCGACGGCCGCGGCGCTGCCGCCGCTGGATCCTCCGGGCGAGCGCTGGCTGTCCCACGGGTTGCGCGTCGCGCCGTACGTGGCGGTCTCGGTGAACGGCCACAGCGTCAGCTCGGGCACGTTGGTCTTGCCGATGATCACCGCGCCGGCCTCGCGCAGGCGGCGCACGACCTCGGCGTCCGCGCGCTTCGGCTCATCCTGGGCGTTGGTGCCATATGCGGTCAGCTCGCCGGCGACGTCGATGTCGTCCTTGACGGCGATCGGCACGCCCAGCAGCGGACGGCCACCCGCGTCCCCGCCCGCACCGCGACGCGCGTCGGCCTGATCGGCTTCCAATCGCGCCCGTTCGCCGAGCACCACACGGAAGGCGTTGAGCTTCGGGTCGTACCGCTCGATCCGCGTCAGGTACAGGTCGACGAGCTCACGTGAGGAGACCTCACCGGCGGCGATCAGCTCCGCCTGGCGGGCGATTCCGGCGTAGGCGAGATCGACGGCGTCCATCGCTGCGGGCATGCTAGACCGGCGTCACGGCGTTGTGCTTCGCCGGCCAGCTGCGCTGCTTGGCGGCGGCGTGCGCGAAGCGCCGCACGAGCTCGCCGCGCAGCGCGTCGGGCTCGATGACGGCGTCGATGACGAGCTCCGAGGCGAGGTGCAGGATGTCGATGTCCTGCGCGTACTCCTCGCGCAGCTGCCCGGTCCTCGCGGCGCGCTCGTCCTCGTCGTCGATCGCCTGCAGCTGGTTGTAGTAGACGGCGTTGATGGCGGCCTGCGGGCCCATGACGGCGATCGACGCGCTCGACAGCGCGATGCACGAGTCGGGCTCGAACGCGGGCCCGGCCATCGCGTACAGACCGGCGCCGTAGGCCTTGCGCACGATCACGGAGATCTTCGGCACGGTGGCCTCGCTGACGGCGCTGATCATCTTGGCGCCGTGGCGAATGATGCCGCCGCGCTCGACCTGCGTGCCGATCATGAAGCCGGGGACGTCGGCGAGGAACAGCAGCGGCACGTTGAACGCGTTGCACGTCCAGATGAAGCGCGCGGCCTTGTCGGCGGAGTCGCTGAACAGCACGCCGCCCTTGTGCTTGGGCTGGTTGGCGACGATCCCGATCGCGCGGCCGTCCAGGCGCGCGAAGCCGACGACGAGCTCCTTGGCCCAGCGCGGCTGGATCTCCAGCAGCGAGCCGTCGTCGACGAGCGCGGCGATGAGCGCCTTGATGTCGAACGGCTTGTTCTCGTCGGCGGGAATCAGCTCGGCGATGCCGGCGCCGTCGGCCGGCTCGCGCGCGGGCGCCGGCGGCGCGGCCGGCGGCTGCTGCGTCCAGTTGCCTGGAAGATATGAGAGGTAGGCCCGTGCGGCGTGGATGCCGTCCGCGTCCGTGGACACAAGCTGGTGGGCGCACCCGGAGACGCCGGTGTGCATGCGCGCGCCGCCCATCTCCTCGAGGCTGACCTTCTCGCCGATCACCATCTCGGCCATGCGCGGCGAGCCGAGGTACATCGACGCGTTGCCCTCGCGCATGATCACGAGGTCGCAGAACGCGGGGATGTACGCGCCGCCAGCGGCGCTGGGACCGAACAGCACGCACACCTGCGGCACGACGCCGGAGAGCTTGACCTGGTTGTGGAAGATGCGCCCGGCGCCGCGGCGGCCGGGGAACATCTGCACCTGCTCGGTGATGCGCGCGCCGGCGGAGTCGACGAGGTAGACCATCGGGATCTGCAGCGTTAGCGCGCGCTCCTGGATGCGCAGGATCTTCTCGACGGTCTTGGGCCCCCACGAGCCGGCCTTGACGGTCGGGTCGTTGGCCATCAGCGCGACCGGGCGCCCGCCGATCTCCCCCACGCCGGTGACGACGCCGTCGGCGCCGAGGCCGTCCCCTTGCCAGTTGGCGAGCAGCGCCTCCTCGGCGAAGGAGCCGTCGTCGAGCAGCAGCGCGACGCGCTCGCGCACGGGCAGCTTGCCCTGCTCCAGCGCCTTCTCCCGGTGGCGCTCGGGGCCGCCGCCGAGCGCGCGCTCGGTGGCGTCGCTCAGCTTGCTCACGGTCGCGGCAGCCCTCGATACCGGTGCCTGTGCCTGTTGCCTCGCGCCAGGCGGCGTTCGTGGCGCGCCTGCAGCCGCGCGTGGACGACCTCGAGGTCCGAGCCGGGCCCGAGCAGGCGCCAGGAGTCGCGGATCACGGGCAGCAGCGTGGCGCCGATCACCCACGCCGGCCAGAAGCTGGTGTGGGCGCCGCTGGCGAGCCATACGCCGACGCACACGGCGGAGATGCCGAGCCCGCCGCCGGCCTCCTGCACGAGCCGCCGGCGCAGCTGCCCCTTGCGCTTGTTCAGCGCGAGCGCGACGGAGGTCGAGCTGACGGGCAGGTCGGCCCGCAGCGCGTCGAGGTCGGCGCGCGTCCTCGCGCGGTAGGCCCTGCCGATCCGCTCCTCCATCTCCTCCGAGGACAGGCGACCGTCGAGCGCGTGCTCGCGCAGCTCCGCGACCATCTGCTCGCGGTCGGCGTCGGCGACACGCAGCTGGGAGGGGTCGCTCATGCCACTGAATGTAGTCCAGACGGGCGTCCCCCGCCCGTCCGGCCTAGATCCCCGGGTTCTCGACCGGCGCCTCACCGGAGTAGTCGTAGAAGCCGATCCCGGACTTGCGCCCGAACCAGCCGGCGCTGAGCATCTTGCGCAATGTCGGCGGGCGCGCGAAGCGCCGCTCGCGGAACTCGTCGTAGAGCACGTCGCAGATCGAGCCGAGCGTGTCCAGGCCGACGAAGTCGGCGAGCGTGAGCGGCCCCATCGGGTGCCCGGCGCCGGCCTTCATCGCCTCGTCGATCTCCGCGACGGAGCCGACGCCCTCTTCGTAGGCGCGCATCGCGTCGAGCATGTACGGGACGAGCAGGCGGTTGACGATGAACCCGGCCTTGTCCTTGGTGGGGATCGCGAGCTTGCCCTCCGAGCGCGCGAACTCCAGCGCCGTGTCGAACGCCTCGTCGCTGGTGGTCACGCAGCGCACGACCTCGACGAGCTTCATCACCTGCGCGGGGTTGAAGTAGTGCAGCCCGACGAACTGGCCGGGGCGCCCGGTGACGGCCGCCTGGTCGATCACCGCCAGCGAGGAGGTGTTGGTCGCGAACACGGCGTCCTGCTTGACGATCTCGTCGACCTCGCGCCACATCTCGAGCTTCAGCGGCAGGCTCTCGGTGATCGCCTCGATCACCAGGTCGCAATCGGCCAGCTCGCGGTAGTGCGTGGTGCCGTGGATGCGCGCGCGCAGCGCATCGGCGTCCTCCTGGGTGGACTTGCCCTTCTCGACGGCGCGCGCGAGCTGCTTCTCGATCTTGCCGAGCCCCTTCTCCAGCGTCGCGTCGTCGACCTCGCGCAGCACCACCTGGTAGCCCGCCGCGGCGGCCACCTGGGCGATGCCGTGACCCATCAGCCCCGCTCCGAGCACTCCCACCTTCTCGATCCGCTGCGCCATTTGACCCCTCGCTTGATCTGTTCGTGGCCGCGATCGCGGCGTGGGGGAAGTTAGCGCCCCGCGTGGAGTCCTTGCATTGCGAAACCGTCAATCGCCTGGAGGGCAGACATGTTCAAGCGTTTCCAAATCCTCGCGCCGCTGCTGGCAGCGGCGGCGCTGTGGCCGGCGTCCGCGTCGGCGTTCGACCACTCGTTCCTCGGCCAGTTCGGCACCGTCACGACAGTGGGCACGACGGTGCCGACCAGCGGCGACGTGAACCCGTACGGCATCGCCGACGTGCCGTTCGGCGCCGGCTCGCTCGTGCGCGGTGACATCCTGATCAGCAACTTCAACGACTCGGAAAACCTCCAGGGCACGGGCACGACGATCGTGCAGGAGACGCCGGGCGGGCACCTGTCGCTGTTCGCGCGCATCGACCCGGCGACGCTCCCCGGTCCGTGTCCAGGCGGCGTCGGCCTGACGACGGCGCTGGCGATCCTGCCCGGCGGCTTCGTCGTCGTCGGCAGCCTGCCGACGACGAGCGGCAAGGCGCCAACGGCGCAGGCGGGCTGCCTGATCGTGCTCAACAGCGCCGGTCACGTCGTCAGGACGATCGCGGGCGGCCCGATCGACGGCCCGTGGGACCTGACGGCGGTCTCCGACGGGCCGTTCAGCACGCTGTTCGTGACGAACGTGCTCAACGGCACGGTCGCCTCCGGCGAAACCCCGACAGACCAGGGCACGGTCGTGCGCATCGGCCTGGCGACGTTCCCCGGCCACGCGCCGTTCGTGACCTCCGAGCGCGTGATCGCGACGGGTTTCCCGGAGCGCACGAGCGAAGCGGCGCTGGTGGTCGGCCCGACGGGCGACGCGCTCGGCTGGGAAGACACGCTGTACGTCGCGGATACGCAGGGCAACCGCATCGCGGCGGTGCCGGAGGCGCTGTTCCGCCAGACGCCGCTGGGCGGCGGCGGCGTCACGGTCGCGAAGGGCGGCTACCTGAACGGCCCGCTGGGCATGACGCTCGCGCCCAACGGCGACGTGCTGACGGCGAACGCGAACGACGGCAATATCGTCGAGACGACGCCGTTCGGCGCGGAGTTCCAGCCGTTTGAAACGGAAGCGGGCGAAGGCGGCCTGTTCGGGCTGACGCTCGCGCCGTACGGGCAGGGCGTGTACTTCGTCGACGATTCCAACAACACGCTCGATCTCCTGCGCTGACCACCCTCGGCGGACTGCAGGGCCTGTCGCAGGCATGCGGCGACAGGCCCTGCGCCTGCAAGTAACCTCCAGCGTGTGAGCGACGAGGACAGCTTCGACTTGGCGGCGGCGGGCCTGCGCGGCGACGGCACCGAGCTGACGATCTCGGTGGAGGTGCTGGCGAGCAAGCTCGAGCAGGCGCTGCCGGGCCAGGCGCGCGTGGAGCGTCGCGGCGGCGGCCTGCTGGGCCGCGGCGAGAAGCGTGTGCGCGCGGTGCGCGTGGAGCTGGGGACAGCCGCCTATCTGCTGGGCGTCGAGGACGGTCGGCTCGAGGGCTTCCGCGAGCGCCAGGTGGGCGGCATCTCGATCAAGCGCGAGTCGCTGGCGCCGGATGAGTGGATCGCGGCGCTGACGGCGGATCTGCGCGCGGAGGCCGAGCGCAGCGCCCACGCGCGGGCGGCGCTCGAGGAGCTGCTGCGCTGATGCGCGCGCACGCGCGCACGGCGCTGGAGCCGCGCCGAGCATGAGCGACCCGGGCGCGCAGCAGCAGCAGGAACAGGAACAGTCGCTCGCTCGTGTCGAGCAGGGCGGCATCCCGCTGTCGGCGGAGCGGCGTCTGCACGAGCTGGGCGAGCGCGGCGGGTCGTTCACGTCGGACCTGTCGGTGAACGGCTTCGCGCTGTGCCATCAACTGGGCTTGAAGCCGCTGTCGCAGGTGATGGGCAGCTCGATCTACCAGATGGGCTACCAGGGCGCGTGGGGCGCGTCGGGCTATGGCAACGCGATCCTGATGGAGATGGACACGCTGTCGCAGGCGCTCAACGAGGTCCGCGGCAGGGCGCTGGTGCGCCTGGGCGAGGAGGCGCGCCACGTCGGCGCGGACGCGGTCGTGGGCGTGCAGACGCGCGCGGGCGAGAGCCAGCTGGAAACGGGCACGCTGGCGCTGGAGCACGTGGTGGTCGGCACGGCGGTGCGCCGCGACGGCGCGCGCAGCGAGCACCCGGTGCTGACGGAGCTGTCGGTCGCGGAGTACGCGATGCTCGTGCGGGGCGGCTTCGAGCCGCTGGGGATCGTGGCGTGGAGCGCGGCGTTCTTCACGAGCTACGTGTTCGGCGGGATGGCCGCCGGCGTGCTCGCCGGCGGCGGGCCGATGACGATGGGCGTGCGCAACTTCGAGCTGCGCGAGTTCACCCAGGCCGTGTACAGCGCGCGCGAGGCGGTGATGGGCCGCATCACCGGCCAGGCCGCGGCGCTCGGCGCCTCGGGCGTGGTCGGCGTGAAGATCGGGCACAGCGTCAACCCGCACACGCTCGGAGGCGGCCCGGGCATGCGCGAGATCCGCGGGCTGATGGTGACGTTCACCGCGGTCGGCACGGCGATCAAGCAGGACGCGGACCACACGATCAAGGCCCCAAAACCAGTAGTCGACCTGTTCACGTGAGAAGGAGCGAGAGATGAACGAGCGCGAGACCGCATACGACCCGTCCTCCCTGGAGGGCGTCCCCGAGGCGGGTCGCGCCCGTCTCAAGCAGAATCGCGAGGGACTCTTCACGTCGGACCTGTCCGTGAACGAGTTCCTGCTGGTCAAGCAGGCCGGCTTCGAGCCGATGGGGCTGGTGGTGGGCAGCTCGATCTACCACATCGGCATCCAGATGTCGGGGTGGAAGAAAAGCCAGGAGATGACGGTGCTCTCGGAGGCGATGTACGGGGCGCGCCAGCTGGCGATGACGCGCATGGAGGAGGAGGCCGACCAGCTGGGCGCGGACGGCGTGGTGGGCGTGCGCCTGGACATCGGCCGCTACGAGTGGGGCCAGGACATGGCGGAGTTCATCGCGATCGGCACGGCGGTCAAGCACCGCGACGGAGTGCTGCACCGAGCGCCCAACGGCAGGCCGTTCACCAGCGACCTCTCCGGTCAGGACTTCTGGACGCTGCTGCGCACCGGCCACCGCCCGGTCGGGATGGTGATGGGCAGCTGCGTCTACCACGTCGCCCACCGCGGCATGTTCCAGTCGATGGCGCAGACGGGGCGCAACGTCGAGCTGTCCAACTTCACGCAGGCGCTGTACGACGCGCGCGAGCTGGCGATGGAGCGGATGCAGAGCGAGGCGCAGGAAATCGGCGCGGAGGGCATCGTCGGCGTGCAGCTGCAGGAGAAGAGCCACGGCTGGGGCAGCCACACGATCGAGTTCTTCGCGATCGGCACCGCGATCGTCCCCAGCGAGGGTCACACCGAGGAGATCGAAGCGCCGACGACGGTGCTGGACCTGAGCTGAGCTCGCGAGCAGGTCGGGATTTTCCGTAGGCTTGTGAGCCCGAGCACCGACAGGAGGAGAGCGCCATGAGCATCGTGTTCACCGAGGACCGCGGCCACGTCCGCCACGTGGTGCTGAACCGCCCGGAGAAGCGCAACGCGATGAGCCAGGAGCTGCTGCTGGCGCTCGGCGAGGCCCTGCGCGAGGCTGCGGCGGACCGCTCGGTCCACTGCGTGGTGCTGCGCGGCGAAGGCCCCGTCTTCTCGGCGGGCGTCGACCTCGTCGAGCTGGCGGCCTCCGCGGGCCAGGCGGGCCTGCTGCGCCCGTTTCGCAAAGTGTTCCTCGACTGCGCGAACCTGTGCGAAGAGATGGCCAAGCCGGTCGTCTGCCAGATCCACCGCACGTGCGTCGGCGGCGCGCTGGAGGTGGCGCTCGGCTGCGACCTGCGGATCGCCTCCAGCGACGCCCAGCTGGGGCTGCCGGAGGTCAGGTTCGGGATCATTCCCGACGTCGGCGGCTCCACCCGCCTGCCGGCGGTCGTCGGCCTCGGGCGCGCGAAGGAGCTGATCATGACGGCGCGCACGATCGACGCCGCCGAGGCCGAGCGCATCGGCCTGGTCAACCGCGTGGTCGCGCCGGATGAGCTCGAGCAGGCAACGCAGTCGCTCGTGGACGAGCTGCTGGCCAACTCGCACGTGGCGGTCGGCCGCGCCAAGCGCGTGATCGACGCCTCGGCGCGCCCGACGATCGCGCAGAGCCTGGAGATGGAGGTCGCGGTGCAGGAGTACTGCGTCGCCGCCGCGCGCGAGGCCGAGCGCGACCCCGAGCCCGTCGCGGGCTAGCCGCTAGCGACGTCGCCGGTACATCCAGGCGAGGCGCAGCACCAAGGCGGCGACGACGGCGATCGTCCCGGCGAGGCCCAACGAGTGCCCGCTGTAGTAGTACGCCAGCGTCATCGTCGGCCGCCGTCGTGCCAGTCCACCGGCCCCGCCACCAGCGTGTGGCTGCCAAGCGGGCGCCCGAGGATCTCCTGCACGCGCCGCGCACACGCGAGCAGGGCGGGCAGGTCGATGCCGGTCTCGATGCCCATCTCGTGCAGCATCGAGACGAGGTCCTCGCTGGCGATGTTGCCGGTGGCGCCCGCGGGGACGGGGCAGCCGCCGAGCTCGCCGAAGCTCGACTCGAAGCTCTCAACGCCCGCCTCCAGCGCGGCGAGCACGTTCGCGAGACCCTGACCGCGCGTGTTGTGGAAGTGCGCCGTCAGCTCCAGCTCCTTCCCCAGCCAGTCCTGCGCGAGCGCGAAGAACTCCCTCACCTGGCGCGGGTTCGCCATGCCCGTGGTGTCGCCGAAGCCGATCTCCTGGGCGCCCGCGTCGCGCAGGCGCGACGCGATCTCCAGCACCCGCTCGGGCGGGACGGCGCCCTCGTAGGGGCAGCCGAACGACGTCGAGATCACGCCCTCGCAGCGCAAGCCCTCCTCCCTCCCGCGGGCGAGGACGGCCTCCAGCCCGGCCAGCGACTCCTCGATCGAGCGGTTGACGTTCTTGCGGTTGTGGCTCTCCGACGCGGACATGAACACGTTGATCTCATCGAACGCCGGGCGCGCGCCGGCGAGGCTGTCGCGTAGCTCCAGCGCCGCGTCCAGCCCCCGCTCGTTGGGGATCAGCACCGACACGCTCACCTGCGCCGGCACGTCGATCCCCGCGAGCACCTGCGCGGCGTCGGCGAGCTGCGGGATCACGTCGGCGCGCACGAAGCTCGTCGCCTCAACGCGCCGCAGTCCCGTGCGCGCGAGCGCGTCGATCAGCTCGACCTTGCGCTCGGTGGGGATCACCTCCGGCTCGTTCTGAAAGCCGTCGCGCGGCCCCACCTCCCTGATGCTCACCGCCCGCGGCAGCTCGCCGCCGGCGCCGTGCGTGCCTTCGGGCGTCATCCTCCGAAGCCTATACTCGGCCGCCGTGGCACCCTCCAGTCCCGCCCCGGTAGCGGTCATCGGCGCCTCAGGCGCACTCGGCTTCGGCCTCGCGCTGCGTCTCGCGCGGACCGGAGTGCCGATCGCGATCGGCTCGCGCGACGCCGCCCGCGCCGCCGACACCGCCGAGCGCGCCCAGGCGCTCGTCCCCGACGGCGCGTTCTCCGGTCACGACAATGCCGGCGCCGTGGAGGCCGCCGGCGATGGCGGCATCGTGATCCTCAGCGTCCCCTTCCGCAACCAGTCCGAGACCCTCGCCAACCTCAAGCACGCGCTCACGCCCGGACAGCTGTTGATCGACGCGACCGTGCCGCTGGCGGCCGCCGTGGCCGGCAAGGCAACGCGCATGCTCGGCGTGTGGCAGGGCTCGGCCGCCCAGCAGGCGCTGGAGATGACTCCCGAGGGCGTGCGCGTGGTCTCGGCGCTGCACACCGTCAGCGCCGCCTCGCTCAGCGACCTCGAGCACCCGCTCGCACAGGACGTGCTCCTGTGCGGCGACTCGCGCGCCGACAAGCGCGAGGCGGCCGGCCTGATCGAGCGAATCGAGGGCCTGCGCTGCGTCGACTGCGGCAAGCTCGAGATGGCGCGCACGACCGAGGCGCTGACCGCCCTCTTGATCTCCGTCAACGCCCGCTACAAGGTCCACGCGGGCATCCACCTGACGAGCCTGCCGGAGCGTCTGTGGGAGTAGGCGACGCGGAGGTCGTGATCCTCACCGGCGGCACCGGCGGCGCCAAGCTCGCGCGGGGCATCGCCGATGTCGCCGGCCCCGAGCGTCTGGCCGCGATCGTCAACACCGGCGATGACATCGAGATCCACGGCGCGCACGTCTCGCCCGACCCCGACCTCGTCTCCTTCTGGCTGGCCGACGCGATCGACGAGCGCGGCTGGGGCCTGCGCGGCGACAGCTTCACCGTGATGGACGCGCTGCGCGAGCTCGGCGTCGACGTGTGGTTCAACCTCGGCGACCGCGACCTCGCGTGGTGCATGGAGCGCGCGCGCATGCTCGCCGAGGGCATCTCTCCCACCGCTGCGCTCGCGCGCCTGAACGAGGCGATCGGCGTGCGCTCGCAGGTGCTGCCGATGAGCGACGACCCCGTGCGCACGTGGGTCCGCACCGGCTCCGCCGGCTGGTGCGCCTTCCAGGAGTTCATGATCCGCGAGCGCGCCGCCGGGATCATCGAGGGCCTGGAGTACCGCGGCGCCGAGCAGGCGCGGGCCAGCGAGCAGGCGCTCGCGGCGATCGCGCACGCCCGCGCGATCGTGATCGGGCCGTCCAACCCGCTCGCGTCGATCGCCCCGATCCTCGCCGTGCCCGGGATCCGCGAGGCTCTGCACGCCGCCGCCGCGCCCGTCGTCGCCGTAAGCCCGATCGTCGGCGGCGAGGTGCTCAAGGGCCCGACCGCGTCGTTCATGGCGTTCGGCGCGCTCGAGCCGAGCGCCGACGGCGTCGCCGACTTCTACGGCGAGCTGCTCGACGGGATCGTCGCCGACGAAGACGTCGGCCGGCTGACGACCCTGCAGACCGACACGCGCATGGACGACGCCGCCGGCCGCGCGCGCGTGGCCGAGCAGACGCTGTCGTTCGCCGACGCCCTCGCCCGATAGCGAGCCGGGGACGAGGCCCTCGCCACGGCCGGACGGCCGGCCGGACCCCTCTCGCCGGCGTCGCTCAGCCGGCGACCGGCACGCCGCTCTCGCGCCACGCGGCGAGCGCCCCGAGCGCGCCGTCGACGACGCGTTCCAGGAACGTGTCGCGGTCGTTCGCGTGCGGGAACGGAGTGTCCGGGACGTCCACCTCGAGGAACTCGCACAGCGGCTCCCAGCCGTCGGTGACCTCCCACACGAGCAGCCGCTCGGCGGGGACGTCGCGCTTGACCCGCTCGTTGTGCGCGATCGCCTGCTCGATCATCTGCGCCGGCTCGGCGTGCCCGGCGGCGAACGTGCCCTGCGGACCCCAGAACATGCGGTCGACGAGCGCCATGTAGCGCTGCCAGCGCGGGTCGATCTGCTCGCGCGCCCGGGCGAGCAGCGGCATCACGCTCTCGCCATGCGACATCGTCCAGATGGTGTCCCTGAAGCTGCGCTCCCAGGATTCGGGCTCGCGTACGCTCAACAGCACCTTCGCATCCGGATAGAAATCCATCAGCTCGCGGTAGAAGTAGCCGCCCGGCCAGTCGGCGGTCGAGCGATAGCCGCCCAGGATCTCATCCCACAGCGTCTCGCCGTCCATCGCCCGGTTCCACACCTCGACCTGGTCGAGGTCGGCGAGCAGGTCCACCCAGTGGTAGCAGGGGCTGAGCCCGAGCTCTTCGAGCGCCAGCTTCTGCGTCAGCGTGCCAGTGCGCGGAAGGCCCGCGCCAATCAACTCGATGCTCATCCGCGTTCTCTCCCAAGACGCCTGTAATGCGTGTAACCTACCGTGCTCGCGCTGCCGAGACCGTTGTGTGAGGGCCAATCGAGCTGCGGGCACGCGAAGAAGTCGATAAGAACGCCGCCCGGGACACCCGCTAGTGTGCGGTGTGCACATATCGTCGCAACCACAACTCGGACGGTACTGATCGGTTTTCAGGCAGTAGGTCCACCGGCACACAAGGAGTCCTGACTGTGTACAACGGCTCGAATCGCGGCACCGGCGCGTCGGCTATCGTCGATCCGCTGCCGGCCACACGCCGGCGCGCCCGTCGCGTAGGCACGCGCATCGCCGCGATCGCGGTCTCCAGCCCCGAGGAGGTCCTCACGCAGGAGCAGGTGCTTGAGCGCCTGGGGCTGAGCGGCGACGAGTTCGCCGAGCGGATCTTCGCGCGCAGCGGGGTCGAGCGCCGCCACCTGGACCTCAGCGAGGACTTCCTCGCAAAGACGCTGCAGGGACGCGCCGAGCAGATCGAGCAGACCCTGCTGCGCCACTCGATCCGCGCCGTCGACGCGCTCGAGCTCGACCCCCGGCAGGTCGGCACGGTCGTCAGCTCGAGCCTGTACTCGCTCGGCTGCCCCACGCTCGCCCATCGCATGGTCGACCACTACGCGATGGATCCCGCGACCGACAAGTACCACATCAGCGGCGTGGGCTGCGCGAGCGGCGTGCCGCTGATGCGCCTGGCGATCCAGACGATGCGCGAACAGCCGGGCAAGCAGGCGCTGGTCGTGGCGGCCGAGAGCATGAGCGGCATCCTCACGCGCGCCACACCCGACGACCCGAGGGCCAAGACGGTCGGCTCGGCGCTCTTCGGCGACGGCTGCGCCGCGGCCGTGCTCTGCGGCGACCCCGACGCCGACGGCCCGGTCATCGTCGACTCCCAGGTCCACCAGATCGCGGGCACGCTCGACGCCGTGCGCCTGGACCTCACCGCCGAAGACAGCTACCTGCACCTCGCCCGGGACCTTCCGGACATCGGCGGCGCGGCCCTGCCTGAGGTCGTCGACGGGTTCCTGCGCCGCAACGACCTCGAGCGCTCGGACATCGATCACTGGATGGCCCATCCGGGCGGCAGGCGCATCGTCGAGAACGTGCAGAGCGCGCTCGGGCTCTCCGAGGACGATCTCGCCACGAGCTGGAGCGCGCTGGCCGAGCACGGCAACGTGGGCACGCCGTCGATCCTGTACGTGCTCAAGGAGACGATCGCGCGCTGCGAGCCGGAGCCGGGCGCGCGCGGACTGATGGTCACGATCGGCCCCGGGGTGACCCTCGGGCTGATGCTGCTCGGCTGGTAGCCGCGGCGCTCGCGCCACTATCGTCTGCGAGCAGATGCGCACCGCAGCGATCCTGCCCGTCAAGCGCTTCGCCCGCGCCAAGCAGCGCCTCGGCGCGAGCGTCGCCGACTCGCTGCGCCTGGAGCTCGCCGCGGCGATGGTCGCCGACGTGCTGCTGGCGCTCGCGCAGACCGACTCGATCGAGCGCACGATCGTGGTCACGTGCGAGGAGTCCGTCGCGCTGGCCGCGCGAGAGCAGGCAGCGACGGTGATCGACGACGTCGCCGAGAGCGGCCAATCGGCGGCGGCCGCCCTCGGGGTGCGCCACGCGCTCGCGGAGGGCTTCGAGCGCGTGCTGTGCGTCCCCGGCGACTGCCCGGCGCTGGACCCCGGTGAGCTGGAAGCGCTGCTGAGCGCCGGTGGCGCCGGCGAGGACGACGCGCACGCGGTTGTGATCATCCCGGACCGGCACGGGACGGGGACCAACGGCCTGCTGCTGTCGCCGCCGGATGCGATCGCGCCGAGCTTCGGCCCCGACAGCTGCGAGCGCCACCGCGGCCTGGCGCTCGCCGCCGGCCTCTCCCCCCGCCTCCAGCGCCCGCGCTCGCTGCTGCTGGACATCGACACCGGCGCCGACCTCGCCGAGCTGCGCGAGCGGCTGTCGGGCTTGAGCGCGCGCGCCCCGCACACGCGCGCGGTCCTCGGCCAGGGCGAGCGCGTCGACGTCCTCCCGCTGACGACGCCGGCCTGACGCGGAGCACGTCCTGGCGAGCCTGTCCGCACGCTCTCTCAGCGCCATCCCCGAGGTGCGCGCCGGCGACGACCTCGCCGCGCTGATCCTCGCCGCGCTCGGCGGCGAGCGCCTCCGCGACGGGCAGCTCGTCGCGATCGCCCAGAAGGTCGTCTCGAAGGCGGAGGGCGCGGTGGTCGCGCTCGCCGACGTGCGCCCGAGCGCGCGCGCGATCGAGCTGGCGGCGGCGCCCGAGGGCGGCGAGGCGAAGGACCCGCGCGCCGTGCAGGTGGTGCTCGACGAGTCCGTCGAGCTGCTGCGCGCCGAGCGCGGCGTGCTCATCTCGCGCACCCGCCACGGCTTCGTGTGCGCCAACGCGGGCGTCGACGCGTCCAACGCGGGGGCGGGTCCGACCGAGAAGAACGACGGCGAGACGCTGATCCTGCTGCCGCGCGAGCCCGACGCCTCCGCGCGGCGCATCCGCGCGCGCCTGCGCGAGCTGAGCGGCGCGAACGTCGCGGTGCTGATCAGCGACAGCTTCGGGCGCGCGTGGCGCCACGGCCAGCTCGACGTCGCGATCGGGCTCGCCGGCATGCAGCCGCTCGACGACTGGCGCGGGCGCACCGACTCCGGCGGGCTGGAGCTGCGCGCCACGTGGCTGGCCGTCGCCGACGCCGCCGCCGCGATGGCCGATCTGACGCGCGCGAAGGACTCGCGCGAGCCCGTCGCGATCCTCGACGGCCTCGAGCGCTACGTCACCGACGAGGACGGCCCGGGAGCGGCGGCGCTCATGCGTCCGCTGCAGGAGGATCTGTTTCGCTGACGCGCGTCCAGAAGCGGATGAACTCGTGCTCGTGGCCGATCCCGCACTCCAGCGCCAGCAGCTGGCCGCGCGGGGCGTCCGGGAGGCTCGCGCGCAGGCGTTCGAGCACCTCCAGCTGGCGCCGGTGTGACTCCAGCTGGCTCGCCGCCAGCTCGACCGGGTCGCCGCCGAAGAACAGCTTCAGCGTGCCCGCGTCGCGCAGTTCGTAGAGCTCTGAGGTCGGTTCCCCGCGCCAGCGCTCCAGCAGCTCGCGCCCGCGGTCGGTCAGGCTGTACGTGCGCCTGCGCCGCCCCGTCTGCTCCCGGTGCTCGTCGAGCAGGCCCGCGCCCGCCAGGCGGGCGCACTCGGTGTACAGCTGCGTGTGCGGGATCGACCAGAAGTTGCTCGTGCTCAGCTGCGCCACCCGCTTGAGGTCATACGGCGTAGCCCGCCCGGCCAGCTCGAGCAGGCCGAGGACGATGTACGACGCCTCGGTCAGGCGCGGCGAGGACGGGGCGTGGCGCTCACCGGCGGACTCGACCGGCGGCGACTCTGCGTCGCGCGGACTTGACATGCCCGCCAGAGTAGCCTACGGTGCGAATGGTACGAGCCGAACCATTCAGGAGGAACCGTCATGCCCGCCGCCGCGACCGTCTCCACCGATCCGACGCTCGGCTTCTCGACGCTCGAGCGGGAGGTGACGGTCGACGAGCTGGCGCTCAGCGGCGCTCTGCCCGACTGGCTGCGCGGCTCGCTGCTGCGCACGGGCCCCGCCAAGTTCGAGGCCGGAGCGCAGCGCATGCGCCACTGGTTCGACGGCCTGGCGATGCTGCACCGCTTCACGATCGAGGACGGCCGCGTCTCCTACGGCAACCGCTTCCTGCAAAGCCGCGCCTACCGGGCCGCGCGCGAGCAGCAGCGGATCGCCTACTCGGAGTTCGCCACCGATCCGTGCCGCTCGCTGTTCAAGCGAGTGCAGACGCTGTTCGCGCCCGAGAGCGCGCTGTCGGACAACGCCAACGTCAACGTCGCGCGCCTCGGCGAGCGCTTCGTCGCGATGACCGAGACGCCGCTGCCGGTGCAGTTCGACCCGGACACGCTGCAGACCGCCGGCGTGCGCCCGTTCGCGGCGCCCGGACAGCTGAGCACCGCGCACCCGCATCTGGATCGCTCCAGCGGCGGCATGCTCAACTACGCCGCCAAGCTCGGCCCGCACAGCAGCTACCGGTTCTTCGCGCTGCAGCCGCCGCACGGCGCCGAGCAGACCGCCAGCCCGCGCATGATCGCCTCGCTGCCGGTGAAGGAGCCCGCGTACATGCACTCCTTCGGGCTGACCGAGCGCTGGCTCGTGCTCGCGGAGTTCCCGCTCGTCGTCAACCCGCTCGCGCTCGCGCTGTCCGGGCGCCCGTACATCGAGAACTACCGCTGGAAGCCCGAGCTGGGGACGCGCTTCACGCTCGTCGACCGCATCAGCGGCGAGACCGTCGCGGGCTTCCGGACCGACGCGTGCTTCGCCTTCCACCACGTCAACGCCTACGAGGACGGCGATGAGGTCGTCGTCGACCTGTGCGCGTCCGCCGACGCCCGCGTGATCGAGGATCTGTATCTCGATCGCCTGCGCGCCGGCAAGCCGATCGCCTCCGCCGAGCTGACGCGCTTTCGCCTGCGCCCGTCCGACCGGGCTGTCACGCGCGAGCGGCTCACCGACGGCGACATCGAGCTGCCGCGCATCAACTATCTGCGCTGCAACGAGCGCCCCTACCGCTACGTGTGGGGCGTCGGCAACGGCGCGAGCGGATGGTTCGAGCGCATCGTCAAGGTCGACATCGACGAGCGCGCCACGCTCTCCTGGTCAGAGCCCGGCTGCTACCCCGGCGAGCCGGTGTTCGTCGCGCGCCCGCACGCCGAGGACGAGGACGACGGCGCGCTGCTGTCGGTCGTGCTCGACGCCCGCGCCGGCACGTCGTTCCTGCTCGTGCTCGACGCGCGCGACCTCGGCGAGCTGGCGCGCGCGCAGGCGCCGCACCACATCCCGTTCGGGTTTCACGGGCAGTTCGCGCGCGGCTAGGCTGCGCTGGCCGCACGTGACTACTGCAGGCGCCGTGCGACGAGCGTCGCTATGCGCCGCCCCTGCGACGGTTCGTAGCTCGCGATCTGAATCCCGCTCGGGGAGGGAATCTCGAAAAGAGCTCGTTGCCTCTTCGATCGCCAGCGCCACCAAGTGTCCACGGCATACACAGCCAGGAAAGCAATGATCGGCGTCGCTACGCTCGCTGGAATCGGTCTGAACACACCAAGCCAACCGAGCACCGACCCGGTGATGCTTGCAGCTACCGAATATCGCTTCGGCACCGAGGACTTCCTTTTCAGTGAGCCCCAGAGCCTGCGCCGCAGCGGCTGCCTATCTTCACCGAATGGGTTCTGCGGTGGCGTCATTCGCGAAAGTCTAAGACGCAAAGCGCACGCACGACCGGCGGATCTCGGCCGCTCCCGATCTTACGACGACGCGCGCACATCGAGCCGGCGCGCGTATGGAAGCAGCGCCCGTCTACACCGCGACCGGCAGCTCGCCAGCGCCAAGCGGGAACTCCCGCCGAATCCCATAAAGCGTCGTGCGCTCCGCCGCCGGGCGCCCCGCCTCGTGCGCAGCAGCCACCAGCTGCTCGGGCTCCAGGCGCGTCCCGTGGTAGCTCCCGGCAAGTCGGCTGATCGACTCCTCCATCAGCGTGCCGCCGAGGTCGTTGACGCCCCAGCGCAGAGACTCGGTGGCGGCGTCGAGCCCCATCTTCACCCAGCTGGCCTGCAGGCTCGGCACGGTGCGCCCGAGCGCCAACCGGAAGACGGCGGTGTGCTTGAGGTTCTCCTCGCGTGAGATCTCCTCCACCCCGTGCGTGCGCCCGAGCAGCGTCTGGAAGGGGATGAAAGACAGCGGCACGAACTCGGTGATCCCGCCCGTGCGTTCCTGCAGCTCGCGGATAACCTGCATGTGCTCGGCCAGCTCCCACGGCTCCTCGATGTGGCCGAACATGACCGTCGCCGTCGAGCGCAGCCCGGCCGCGTGCGAGGCCTCGATGATCTGCACCCAGCGCGCCACCGGCAGCTTGTTCGGCGAGATGCGCTCGCGCACGCCGTCGTGCAGCACCTCCGCCGCCGTGCCAGGCGTCGAGCCGAGGCCCGCGTCGCGCAGGCGTGCGAACACCTCCGCCGGCGGCAGCGACGAGATGTCGCACATGTGCGCGATCTCCATCGGGCTGTACGCGTGCAGGTGCAGTTCCGCCCCCGCGTCCGCCGCGGTCGCCTTCGCCAGGCGCAGCCAGCCGAGGTAGTCCTCGAGCTGCCAGTCCGGGTGGATGCCCGACTGGATGCACAGCTCGGTGGCGCCGAACTCCAGCGCGTCATGGATGCGCGCCACGAACTCCTGTTCGTCGTGTTCGTAAGCGTCCGGCGAGCGCTTGCCCTGGCCGAAGCCGCAGAACGCGCAGCCGACCGTGCACACGTTCGAGATGTTGATGTTGCGGTTGACCACGAACGTCACCAGCTCGCCCGCCAGCTCCGCACGCAGCTCGTCCGCCGCCCGGCGCATGTCCTCGATCGCCTCCGGGCGCGTCTCCGCGAACATCGCCGTCAGCTCCTCGGGGCTCAACGCCAGCCCCTCGCGGGCGCGATCGATTGCGCCCGCCACCAGATCCGCGCGGATCGGCGCCGGCGGCTCGGTGCGTCCGGAGCCCCGGCGCGGGATGAAGCTCCAGTACTTGACCTTGATCGTGTCCATCACGCCCTGCGCGACCCACTCCTGGTCGATGTACTGCGGATACACGCACAGGCGCTCCGTCAGCGCGACGCCGTCCTTCTGCAGCTCCTTGCGCACCCGGTGCGGCGAGGGGAACGGGTGCTCCGGGGAGATGTGGTCGCCGTTGGCGCTAAGCCCGCCCAGGTCGGTCGCGCCCGCGGACACCAGCTCGCCCCACCAGTCCGCGAGGTTCGGCGGGATCTGGATGCCGACGTCTGGCATCAGCCGCCGCGTCTCGGCGATCAGCCGCTTCATGTCGTCGATGCTCACCGGGCACGCCCAGTCGGGCAAAGGCAGTTCCGGGCGCGAGTCCGCGACGCCCGTGCGCCAGTACTCGCGCGCGGCCGCGTCGGCGATCTGCGCCGGCTCTTCCCCGTAGTAGCGCTGGTGCGGGACGAAGTTCTGCAGGATCACCTCCTGGATGTGACCGTGCTCGGCGTGCACCGCCGCAAGCGCTTCCAGGGATTCGACGCGCTCCTGCTCCGTCTCCCCTATCCCCACGAGGATCCCACTCGTGAACGGGATCTTCAGCTCGCCCGCCGCGCGGATCGTCTCCAGGCGCCGCGCCGGGTGCTTCGTCGGCGAACCCGCGTGCACCGTCTCCATCAGCCGCTCGGAGATCGACTCGAGCATCAGCCCCTGCGACGCCGTCACCTCGCGCAGCCGCGCCAGGTCCTCGCGCGAGAGCACGCCCAGGTTCGTGTGCGGCAGCAGCCCCCGCTCGAGCGCCCGTTCGCACGTCCACACCACGTACGCCGTGAAGTCCTCGTGGCCGTACTCGCGCAGCCGCGCCGCCACCTCCGGGTTGACCTCCGGGCGCTCGCCCGTCAGCACGAGCAGCTCCTTGACCTGCCGCCGCGCCGCCCCGTCGATGATCTCCAGGACCTCCTCCGGCGCGTACAGGTGCGCCTGGTGGGTGGCGAACGCGCAGTACTTGCAGTAGCAGCGGCAGGTCCGCGAGAGGGAGAGCGTCAGGTTGCGCGAGAACGTGACTCGGCGACGCATGAGCGGATTCTATGACGCAGCCGACTGAGGCCCGGCACCGCGCCGATCTGCGCCGAGGACCCTACTTGCCGGGACCCGGGCGCGGCGCCGGTCGTGAACCTCCACGCCCCTCCTCGATTCCGATCGAAGTAGATGGGGCCTTGATCTGCTCGGGAGGGAGGGGCTTGGGCGCCATGAGCTCAGCTTACCGCCAGTGCCGCCAACCAGATGGGTCTTGATTCCATCCGAGATAACCGGGGCTACGCCTCCGGCCTGCCTCCATCGGTACCCTCGTGCTCGCCGAGGGCGCCGGCCCCTCGACGAGCAGCCGTCAACCAGAAAGGGACAGGAGCAACAATGACTGAGCGCACCAGCGAGAGCGAGAACCCGGCGATCCCCAGCCCGACTCCCACGGTGCCCAGTCCGAGGACGAACCACGACTGGTGGCCCAACCAGCTCGACCTCAGCGTCTTGCACCGGCACTCGCCCCTGTCCGATCCGATGGGCGAGGGCTTCGACTACGCCAAGGAGTTCCGGACGCTCGACCTCGACGCGCTGAGGGCCGACCTGATCGAGCTGATGAGCACCTCGCAGGACTGGTGGCCGTCGGACTACGGCCACTACGGGCCGCTGTTCATCCGCATGAGCTGGCACGCCGCCGGCACCTACCGCATCGCCGACGGCCGCGGCGGCGGCGGGCAGGGGGCTCAGCGCTTCGCGCCGCTCAACAGCTGGCCCGACAACGCCAGCCTCGACAAGGC
>Ga0181518_10000420_pt1 | contig 46429 bp, 41 predicted proteins | sample PEATcosm2014_Bin_28_FD_119751 | JGI IMG/M metagenome (GOLD analysis project Ga0181518, IMG submission 119751) | Peatland microbial communities from MTU Mesocosm Facility, Houghton, MI, USA - PEATcosm2014_Bin01_60_metaG | ecosystem: Environmental > Terrestrial > Soil > Wetlands > Peat | place...
ACGGCCTCGATTGCCAACGTCGCGCCGGGCACCTACCGGCTTTCGATGTACGAACTGGGCCAATGGGGCGAAACACGCGTGGACGGCGTCGTCGTCAGCGGCGGCCAGATTTCAATTCCGCAGAATTTGAAATTCACGCCCGAGAATTTCGGCACGGCGGCGCCCATCTGGACCATCGGCACGCCCGACCGGTCGGACCACGAATTCCTCAACGGCAGCAACGACACCTACACTTATGCCGCCAACGGCAACGTCACCGCCACGCCCGTCACCACCAATGGCGTGACCCCCGGCGGCGATCTGCGGCAATATTACGGCGCCTACGACTACTGGGCTGAGGAACAATCTCTCGGCAACCCAGGCAAAGTGGTCTATTACGCCACCGCGGTCGGCTCGACTCCCGCGACCAACAACCCGCTGGACTGGATCGCCAATCAATTCGGAACGTTCCATCCAGGGCTGTACGATGCCAGCAACTCATCGACGGACAATTACGCAAATGTTTGCCCGGCTTACGTTACGGCCGGTGGCGGGCCATCGAAATATTCAGGCGCGCCATGGCAGGTCCATTTCACCACGACAAGTGCCCAAAGCGCCCAGGGACAGTACGTTGTGCTCTCGGTCGGACTTGCCGACAGCGAGGCCAATCTCACGGTCGCACTCAACGGGCATTCCCAGACCTGGAACACCAATGGGGAAAACACGGATGGTATGATCCGTAGCGGTGATGCGGGGATTTACCAATTCCTCGTTTTTCAATTCCCGACTTCCGATCTTCTGTCGGCCGGATCGAATGATGAATTCACCTTCAGCGTCGGCACTTCCAGCGATGGCGACATGTATGATGCCTTGCGGATGGAAATAACCAACACTTCGGCCGCCCCCAGCACGACCGGATGGTATGACTACAATTTCGTCAGCGGCGCCCCCCAGGTCAATGCCAACGACGCCGTCGGCCTGGCTGCGGTGAATGAACAGATTCCCGAGCCCGCCTCGTTGGGCGTCCTGGCCTTGGGTTCGATTCTCCTGGTTCGACGACGAACGTGCCGCGGAACATAGAAATCAAAGCCCGGGTGATTGACTTGCAGGCAATGCGGAGCAGGGTTGCCGCCATCGCCGATCACGCGCCGGAAATGCTGGAGCAGGAAGACGTTTTTTTCACCGTCCCGCTCGGCCGGCTCAAGCTCCGCATGCAAAATGGGGCGACCGAACTTATTTACTATCTCCGCGAAAACTCATCCGGACCCCGCCAGTCCAACTATCTCCGCATTCCCATCCCCGATCCAGCCGCCACCCGGGCAATGCTGGCCCTGGTTCACGGCGAGCGCGGAATCATCCGAAAAACCCGCTGGCTCTACCTGGTCGGCCAGACCCGCATTCATCTCGATCGCGTCGAGAATCTCGGCGATTTCCTTGAACTGGAAGTCGTCCTTCGCGACGATCAATCGCTGGACGAAGGAACAGTCATCGCGCGCGATTTAATAGCCCGCTTGGACATCCGTAACGACGATCTGGTGGATCGCGCGTATGTCGACCTTGACACACCCACCTAGCACCGGACGTATATCCGGTGCTTCCAATATTCGGCGTTGGCCAAAAAGCATCCGAGGGATTAGTGTTACGGCAGTGTCGCTGGATTATCCCAGAGATTTTCCTTTTTGGCTCAGATCGAAGGTACAATCCATCGCGTAGCCTCGGCTTGGCCTTTTGAGGGCTCGAGATGAATCGTCGCGACAGTGGAAGACGAATGACTCCGGAACGTCAGCGGAATCTCAGTGACCGCGATTGGGAGGCAATTCGAATTCCTATCGTAACCAACTATTTTAGGAGTGAAACATGAAAGGGTCAGGAAACACAAAGGCAGTTCGTACCGCGGCGACCCGCCCGGGAGAGCAAGCCACGGAAATTCAGGCGTTTGGATCAATTGTCCCAATGCCCATCGCCCTTGCCGAGAGCGCGCGCCGCGAAGGCGTGGATAATCTGAATCAACTGCTTGCCGATACGATGACGCTCCGCGATCTGTATAAAAAGCACCACTGGCAGGCATCCGGCGCAACCTTCTATCAGCTGCACCTGTTGTTCGACAAGCACTTTGGCGAGCAGAGCGAATTGGTGGATTTGATCGCCGAGCGGATCATGCAACTCGGCGGCGTCGGCATTGCCATGGCGGCGGACGTTGCGGAGACAACCCTCATCCCATTCCCGCCAAAGGGATGCGAAGAGGCGTCCACGCAGATTGCGCGCCTGCTGCACGCCCACGAGATCGTGCTGAAAGAAGCACGCACCATGGCGACGCAGGCCAACCGCGAAGGTGACGACGCAACCAATGATATTCTCGTCAGCAACGTTATCCGGACGAACGAGGCGCAGGTCTGGTTCGTGAGCAAACATATTGTCGGCCCGCCTCTGTGAGCATTTGAAAGGAGCTTCCTATGAGTGATTTAATCAGCCGGGCGCTGCTTTGCGGTTTGGGGCTTGCGAGCCTGACGAAGGATGCGATCCGCAAGACAGCAGAGGAATTCGTCGATCAATCCAAAATTTCGGAGGCCGAGGGCAGAAGATTGGTCAAAGAGTTGCAGCGGCGGTCAACGCAGGCGCAAAAGGCGCTGGAGAAAAAGGTCGAGATCGCGGTCCGCAAGGTGCTCAAGAATTTCAACCTGGAGATCATTAAGGACAAACCAAAGGAAGCCAAGGCTGCCGCGAAAAAACCGGCTGGAAAGAGCGGGCGAAGCGGCGGCGCCCGCAAGGCCCGCAGTCGTTAGCATTTCGCTTACCAGGCAATGCAGCTCCAATCTGCCGCCAAAATTCCCGGCGATGTCGCCCGTGCGTCCGAAGTGGCACGGGTGCTGATCAAGTACGGGCTTGCGGGATGGCTGAGCGGCACCGAGTGGGGGCCGATCCGCCGGATGCTCACGAGCCACGCCGGCGAGCATCTTACGGACCAGCCTTTCCCCGTCCGCATGAGGATGGCGCTGACGGACCTGGGCACCACCTTCATCAAGCTCGGACAGGTGCTGAGCACCCGTCCCGACCTGGTCGGGCCTGATGTGGCTCGCGAGTTGTCGCACCTCCAGAGCGGCACGCCCGCCGATCCGCCCGATGTTGCCGTCGCGACCGTCGAGAAGGAACTGGCGCGGCCGATCGCCGAGTGCTTTCTCGAATTCGATCGCGAGGCGATGGCTTCAGCTTCGATCGGACAGGTCCACCGCGCCAAGCTGCCCAACGGCAGAGCGGTGGTCGTGAAGGTCCAGCATCCCGGCATCGAGGGCACGATACGCCGCGATCTAAGCATCCTGTCCAGCCTCGCCGCGCTGGCCGAACGGCAGGACGAATTCAAGCGCTACCAGCCGGTCGCGGTGGTGCGGGAATTTCGCCAGACCCTGATGCGCGAACTGGATTTCCGCCGCGAGATGCGCAACCTTCAACAATTCCGGCAGAACTTCGCGGCCGACCACACGGTGGTCTTTCCCAAGCCGTACGCCGATCTGAGCACCGGCCGCGTGCTGACGATGCAATTGCTCAAAGGGACAAGCGTGGGGGACGTGGCGCAACTGCACCACAGGCACATTGACTGCGAAGCGCTGGCTCGCCAGGGCGCCGGAGTCTTCGTGCAAATGATTTTCCGCGACGGGTTCTATCATGCCGACCCGCACCCTGGAAATATTCTCGTGTTGGCCAAGGGGCAGGTGGGAATATTGGATGGCGGGATGGTCGGTCGGATCGACGATGACTTGCGCGAGCGCATCGTGGAGATCCTGCTCGCCGCCGGCGACCGCGACGCGCCTCGGCTCGCCGAGGTCATCGCCCTCATCGCCAAAGCCCCGCCCAACCTGGACCGCGGCGGCCTCAGCGCCGACCTGATGGAAGTGTTCGCTCAATACGGCTCGCAGGCGGTCGATAAGTTCGACATCGGAGGTGCCCTCACCTCGGTCACTCGTATCATGCACGAGTACAACCTGTTCATGCCCAGCCGCCTCTCCATGCTGATCAAATGCCTGATCATCCTCGAGGGAACCGCCAAGGGGCTCAACGCCAGTTTCAATCTGGCCGAATTGTTGGAGCCTTTTCGGCGCCAGTTCGTCCTCCAGCAGTTTTCCCCGCAGACCTGGCTGCGCAAGGCGAAGCGCCTGCGGCGGGATTGGGAAATGCTGGCTGAATCCATCCCGCGCGGCTTCAACAACCTGCTCGAACAACTGCAATCGGGGCATTTCGCCGTTCGTATCAAACACCCGCCGCTCGAAACATCCGTCAACCGAATGGTATACGGCTTGTGCACCAGCGCCCTTCTGCTCGCCTCGGCCCTGCTGTGGATACACCAGGTCCCGCCGACGATTCATGGAATTTCCATCCTGGGCGCCGCGGGCTACCTGGTCGCCGCCTTCCTCGCCACTCGGGTTTTATGGTTGATCCGCTGGGAAAAACACAAGGACGATTAGCGCGGATGTGATGCTTTGATTGTCTTGGCGCTTCCGCGATTGTCACACCAGCATCATCCCCGGCTGTTCCAGCAATGTCTTGAGCGTCCTGAGAAACTCCGCGGCCGTGGCGCCGTCCACAACGCGATGATCCGCCGACAGCGTCAGCGACATCATCGTCCGCCCAACGACCTGATCCCCGCGGACCACCGCCCGCTTTTCCGCGGCGGCGACGGCGAGGATGCCCACCTGCGGCGGATTGATGATCGCGGCGAATTCGCGGATGCCGTAAGTGCCCAGATTGCTCACCGTGAACGTGCCGCCCGTCATTTCATCCTGCTTGAGCCGCTGGGCTCGGGCCCGGTCCACCAAGTCCACGCTGCGCTGGCGAATCTCCTTCAGGCCCATCAGGTGGATGTTCCGCAGGACCGGGACGATCAATCCATCGGGGATGGAGACGGCCATGCCGAGATGCACGTCGCCGAAACGGGTGATCTCCGTGCCGTCGAACGTAGCGTTGACCGCCGGATGGCGCAGAAGGGCGGTAGCCACCGCCTTGGAAATAAAATCGCCGATGCTCAGGCGGATTTTCTCCGGCTCCAGCAACTCGTTGAGTTTCACTCGCAGATTCACCAGGTCTTCCACGTCCACGTCGATCGTCTCGTAAAAATGCGGAATGTTCTGCTTGGAGGCGAGCAGGCTCCTGGCGATCGCGGAGCGCATTTTGGTCAACGGGATCACCTGCTGCTCGCCATTGCCGGCTTGCACCGGCGCGGCCGTGAAAACCGGCGGGGCGGTGACATCCGCTGGGGCCGTGCGAACCGGCGGGGCTGTGGGACGCGACGAAGGGGCGGCCGCATTGACCAAGTCCTCCTTGACGATTCTGCCGCCGGGTCCGGACCCGCTCAGGGTCGAAAGATCGATGTTCTGCCGCGCTGCGATGCGGCGAGCCAGCGGTGAGACGCGCACCCGCCGGCCGCCGTTGTCCGGGTGAGGCAGAGGTGGAAACGCAGCCTGCCGCTGGCGCGTGGCCCCGTGCCCGATTTCATCCGGCTCGTGGATTTCCCCGCTGCTGGCGCTGGCGAAATTCGAACTGGACGCCGCCGCCGCCAGCGCCGGCTTTTTCGATGCGGCCGCCTCCGGCTGGGAAACCGGCGCCGCCTGCGAGCGCGAGGAAACCTTCTGTTTCACCTCCGCGGGATTTTCCGACCCCGTCGCTATCACCGCAAGCAGCGACCCGACCGCCGCCTTCTGGCCCTCGCCAACCACCAGCGCCGCCACCACCCCAGCGTCGAACGACTCCATTTCCATCACCGCCTTATCCGTTTCCACCTCCGCGATCTTTTCCCCGGATTTGACCGGCTCCCCTTCCTTCTTCAGCCATTTGACCACAGTCCCTTCCGTCATGGTATCGCTGAGCTGCGGCATGGTGATATCTGCGGACATTATTGTTTACCTGTAGCAAGCCTCTTTGACCGCGCTGACGATCCGGTCCACGCTGGGGAGCATGGCCTCTTCCAGCGGATGCGAAAACGGCACGGGGATTTCGTCGCTGTGAACGTATTCGATGGGCGCGTCCAGGTCGTCGAAGCATCGCTTCTGGATCTTGAAGAGGATCCCACTTCCCATGCCGCAGTAACCCCAGTCTTCATCCACGATCACGCAGCGGTTGGTTTTCCGCACCGAATCGGCGATGGTTTCGACGTCCAGCGGACGCAACGTGCGCACGTCGATCAATTCCACGTCGATGCCGTGATCCGTCCGGAGATGCTCGACGGCGGGGCGTACCACCCGTTGCAGCGGCCGGCCATAGCTGATGATCGTCACGTCCGCGCCCTCGCGCTCGACGTTGGCTTCGCCGATGGGCAACAGGTATTCCTCGGCTGGCACTTCCCCCTTGTCGGCCAGCATTTTCTCGGATTCCAGGAAGATCACCGGATCGTCGCAGCGAATGGAGGATTTGAGCAGCCCCTTGGCGTCGTACGGCGTGCTGGGCGACACGACGATCAGGCCGGGAATGCGCGCGTAAACCGATTCCATTCGATGGCTGTGGGTTGCTCCAAGCTGATGGGCGATGCCGTTGCCGCCGCGGAAAACGACCGGTATTTTGAATTGTCCGCCGGACATATACCGGACGTTGGCCGCGTTGTTGACGAGTTGATCCATGCAAACCAGGGTGAATGACCAACTCATGAATTCGATGATCGGGCGCAGCCCGCAGCAAGCGGCGCCGACGCCAAGCCCGGCAAACCCCGCTTCGCTGATGGGCGTGTCAAACACCCGCCGCGGACCGAACTTCTCCAGCATTCCCTCGGAGACCTTGTAAGCGCCATTGTACTGGGCCACTTCCTCGCCCATAAGGAAGACGTTTTCGTCGCGCTCCATCTCCTCGATCATCGCGTCGCGGAGAGCTTCCCTGAACTGAATGACTGGCATTGGATACTCGTGTTGATCGGGACAAAAAGGGTTATCGGATCGGTTCATGCACGTGGAGAGCCGTTATTTGGTTTTTTCGAACAACCTGAATCCCGGTTCTCGGCAATACAAGCACGATCGCATCACCACCCGTCGCCACTTGAAGCCGGTCATGCACCTCATACCGGTCGCCACTGGCAGTGACGATATCAAATGGCACAAATGGAATCGCACTGATGCACCGCATAAGCTCGTCTGCAAAATTGATTTGTTCCGGCTGGCGCTCGGCCATAGTTTTTACCTCGGATCAAACGGATATCTTTCCGCCAAGGCGTCATTGAACCGGTCTTCCAGCGCCGGGAACGGATCGGCGTCGGCCTGGCTGGCCGCCTGGTCGATCTCCTCGGCGACGGTTTGCTCGATTTCCTTGAGCTGCGCGTCGGTCACCAGTCCGGCTTGCTTGAGGCGGTCGGCATACAGCGTGATGGGGTCGCGGAGCTTGGCTCGGTCCGCTTCTTCCTTGCTGCGGTATTTCAGCGGATCGGACATCGAATGCCCCCGGAAGCGGTAAGTGTTGGCGACGATGTAGCTCGGCCCGCCGCCGCCGACGGCACGCTCCTTCGCCTTGGAGAACTCGCCAATGACGACGTCCAGATCGTTGCCGTCGATCGCGTAATTGGGCATGGCAAATCCGCCCCCGCGCTTGGCAAGGTCCTTTTCCGCGCTGGCGCGATCGACCTGCGTTCCCATGGCGATGCCGTTGTTCTCCACGACGAAGATGCACGGGACTTTATACAGGCTGGCAAGGTTGAGCGATTCGTTGAATGTTCCCTGGTTCAGCGCCCCGTCTCCCATGAAACAGAAGGTGGCGCCGCCGGTTTTTTTGTACCATTGTGCGAACGCCATTCCAACCCCGAGGGGGATTTGTCCGCCCACGATGCCGTGCCCGCCGTTGTTCCCGACTTCCGCCTGGAACAGGTGCATCGACCCACCCTTGCCCTTGGAGCAACCCGTCGCCTTCCCGAACAGTTCCGCCATCGCCGCGTGCGGCGTCATCCCCAGCGCCAGGCTGTGTCCGTGACAACGATACCCGTTCACAAGGTAATCCTTGGATGGATCGAAGATGGCGGCCGTGCCGACCGCGATGGCTTCCTGGCCGCTGTACAGATGGCAGAACCCCCCGATCTTTTGACCGGGGCGGGTGTATTCCTGGTACGTCCGCTCCTCAAACCGGCGGATCACCATCATCATTTTCAGGCGGTCGCGTTCCAGCCGGCCGTCGGCTTTCTTGCTCGCCATACGCCGGTCCAGTTGATCGGCTACAGTCATTTCAATAACTCCATTGATCGCCTGACTCGTCATGGGCGCGGTGGCTACACGGTTCTTCCCTCTTATCGGCCGGACGCGCAAAATACTCAACTCCGGTCAGGACCGATACTTCAACGGTCCCCATAGTATAGTTGATTGATCCCAAAAAGTCGCCGGGAAGGCGCCAAAGCCCGCCCCAGGGCCTAACGTGGCGCAATCCCGAGGGATAGCAGCGCCCTTATCCGCGATTCGCATCGCCCGATATAGATCAAATATTCCTCCCGGTCGTCCCGGTAGGTGTCTCTGGCAAGCGAATATTGGTGAGTGGCCGGGTCCTGGAAAAAGCGCAAGTTGGCGGCTTTGACGGCCTCAAGCGTCTGCAAGTACGTGTTGGGATCGGACGATTCGATCGTCGCCCGGTTGTATTGCTGGCCGGTATGCGGGTCCCGCGGATACGCCGCCCCCATCACTTGATCGTCCACGTAATACTTCAAAACCGTGACCGCAAAGTGCACCATGGCGGCGCGATATTCATCCGCGGCCGATTGCAGCAACCGCGTTCGTTCCGCGCCCGCCGCGTCGGACGCCGCCAGATAATCGTAATCGGCCCGCATGAGCTGCTCGCCGCTGGTGACATCGTCAACGTGAACGAAATAGACGGTTGCGAAGGTTTTGTAGGCTTCGATGTGCTGACGATATTCGCCCAGGGCATCATGGAATAGCCGCGCCGCCAGCCCATAGCTATAAAGCGCCCCGTCGCGGTCGAAGCGGCCGGTCGTTGGGGTGCTGAAAGCGACATCGGCCGTCGGACGTTCCAGCGCAATCGGATCGGTGCTTTCGGGAACGAATCGGTCCCACATCCCCAATTCAAATCGCCGCCCGCGCTCCCATTCGTCCTTCGCCCAATCTTTCAAGGTGATCGCCGGCCTGGCATCAACGACCGTGCCGCCCGTTTGGATGTGATGTTGGTGCCAAAGGGTTTGCAGCAGCTGCGCCTTCTTATAATCGTTGTAGGCCAGCGCAAGCGTGGAAAGGCCGTAGCGGAAAGGCTCGGGCTGTTCGTATTGCTTGAGGAACTGCAACTGCGAGCCGTCGTACCAGGGCTGTGAGGGCGCCAGATCGGCCGGGCGGGGATAGCGCGGCACGAGAAGCGCCGGCAGTATGCGCCCGTTCTCGTCCAGCATCGGATCGAGCCGCACACGCCGCCAACTCGGGTCGTTCTGCTGGGATTCCGGGCGTGTTTCAGGCGAATATTCGACGCCGGGGCCGGTGAAATCCTTTTCCAGTTGCCTGGCGATCATCGGCTCGATCACCACCCGATCCGTCTGATTCTGCTCGTTCGGCTCCAGCGGCGAATCCTTTTCCGTCCACCCGCACTTGCCCGCCGCCGATCGGAATTCATCGGCCCGGTTCGCGCTGAAAGTCACCCGAATCAGCGTTTGCGATTCGCGCCGGATGCGGCTCCGGTAATACACGTGCTCCTGGCTCGTACCCAGCTTCTCCCCATACAGATTGGCAACCGCCGTCAGGATGTTGATGTCGTCCGGGCGTTCCTTTTCAACTTTCTGCCCGTAATCGATCGCGTCCAGAATGGTCGTGTATTTGTTCCGCAGGCTGGCCATCTGAACGGAGATGTTGTACGCCTTGTTCCAGATCTGGAACAGGTGGACGGTATCAAACTCCGGCTGAAGGAGGCGGATCCATTCCACCTTGGTGTCGAAATCCTGGAGGTCGCGCTGCTGTTTTTGGTTCTCGCTGCTGGTCCAGAGGATCATGACCAGCGGACCGCGCAGCCCGCCCAGAAGCAGGGCGGTGGCGAAGCTGGGCATCGAACTCAGCGAGGTGTCGTTGTTGGAAGCCACGGCGCCCGGCATACTAGATCGGTTGCGGATCGAATCGTGGTACGCGATCGCCTGGTCTCGCGTCCATTGCGTCGCCGCCAACGCCCCAATCAGCAGCGCCACCAGGCCGATTCGGCCGGCGGACTTGCCCGTCGCGGGGCGCTCGACGGTTGGCGCCAGGCTCATGGCGCGACCTCCTTGTTGCGGAGGATCAGGTACGCCAGCACGATCGCCGGTGCGCCGAAGCCACCCAGCACCGTCAACGCCTCCATCAGCCTCTCGCCCGATATGCTCACTCCCTGCTCGATGTCCTCGATGGCGTCGAACCGCGAGGTGTCCGGCAGCACGTTGGACAGTAAATTCAACCCGTGTGCCAGCGAATCCACCCCCTTGCTGACCATCGTGGCAATCGGCACGTCGGTGAATTTGAAATCGTTCACGATTTGCCGCCCCAGCCCGGGGCCGGCCGTATCCGCGATCTGATCCACGCCCCAGTGCCCCAGCAACAGCAGCAGCGTCAGCACGATCGCGATCGGCCAGGACAGAAACGTGCTGCACAACACCGCCAGAATGATCACCAGGATGCTCATCATCCAGATGATCGACAGGCTTTTTATCAGGTTCAATTCAAACCATTGCTCCGACGCCACCAACTGAAGTGAACCCGGCATCAGTCCGATGGTCTGCGAGTTATTCTGGCAATGGAGAGTAATGTCATAGTCGCCGCTGGTGATGGAATCGGCCGGAACGCTGAAGAATGCGGGCAGCCGGCTCTCGATCAGGAGCGGATGGTCGATCCCCGTGATCTTTCCGGTAGCTTTGTCGATGACTTGAACGGTCATTCTGGTGGCATCCTCGTGACCGGATTCGATTTCCGAGTTGGACCGATCGACCTCGACGTTGAGTTGGAACGGGACCTGATTTTGAGCCACGGCCGCGTGCGGGGCATTGCGGAACGAATAGCACGCGGTGGCGCCCGGGGCATCCTTCCCGCCGCTCATTTCCTGGTCGAGGTGAAGTCCCATCCGCCCGCGGAAGGCCAGCAATTCCGGCTTCCCGTCGGCGCCCGGCAGCGGTTCGATCTCGGTAGCCCCGCCCCCGTCCACGTCCACCGACCCCGGTTTGAACCGGGGCACAAAACAACTCACCGGTTTCAGTCCCAGGATGTAATCAACGTTTCCGCTGACGCCGCTCACGCGAACGTAGAACCGGGGATAATTGAACAGCGTGATCGCCAGTTGCGGAGGCGCCCAGGCGTATGCGTACTGGCCCATGCTGCCGTCGGCAAGCTGCACCGGTTCCCCCAGGCGTACCGCCGCGGCGGAGGACTCCGGATCAAGCTTCATGCTTTTGGCGTAGGCTCCGATGCCCTGCACCAACTGCTGGGCAGTGGATCCGCCCACCATGGACGCGCCCGGCAGCAGGTCGTTGAAATGGTCGTCCACGAACTGGATTGCCACCCGTGGCGGAGCCAGTTTGGCGGGCGATGACTTGCCGAACGTCGGACCCATCGGTTCCGATGCCCGCGGTTGATCGTCGGGCGCGCCCGTGCGCCGGGCGTTGAGCAACACCCGGATCGCCAGGCCGTTTTGACCGATCCCTTCCTGGGACCAGTCCCGCGGATCATCCTGCGGCGGGCCGAACATGACCTCCCGGTTGACCGGGAAACCAGCCAGACAATCCTGCTCCCCCTCGTTCGTGATGACTCGCGCCGCACTGCCCGGCTGCGGCGGCTGGCCGAAAACGTCCAACTCGTCCGGCGCCCAGAACGTCCGCGCCGTCAGCAGGCCCGTCTGCTTGTATTCGCTCAGCCGTGCCCGTTCGCTGTCCCCCACGTCCCCTTCGTTCAGGCGGTACGTAATCTGCTGCGATTTCTGCTCCGCCCCGATACGCATGTACACCCACGTGAAAATCCCCATGATCCCGATGAGCGCCAGCGACACCCGCGCGAATCCGATCACTTTCCCCAACACCAACTCCAGCCGCGTGATCGGCTTGGTGACGATGGTGTAGATGACGCGGCTTTCGATTTCCTTGGGCAAATTCGTGCAGGCCAGAATGATGCTCGAAAGCATCACCACCAACCCCGTGGCGAAAAGGCAGATTTTCACCGATTGCCGCAGCGCATCCTGTTCGTCCAGGGCGCGCTGGAACTGGGTGATTCCGATGACGCCGAAAATCGCCAGGGGCGCGATCCACAGCACGCGCTTGCGGATGGATTCATCGAAACACACGCCGGAGATCGCCCAGACCCGCGTGAAGCTGAATCGGTGCCCGTCGCTCGCGCCGGCGATAAGGATTCCGCAGACCACGATCATGCCGGAAACGATCCAGCCCCAGTTTTGGGCAAGCCACGCGGCAGTGGCCAACGTCCCGAGCATGTAAGAGTGCCAAGTCAAAAACTATCCCGTTCAAATCAATTGAGCCGTGGCGATCGCGGACAAAAATCATCCCGATCCAACCGACGACTGTCCGGTCACGGTGTTTTCACGCACGATGCGGATGAACAAATCTTCCAGGTTCGTCGTCGGATGGGTGATGACCGAGTCGTTGACCCCCATGCGGGTCAGGAACGCTTTGACCTCCGCGATCTGCTGGTCGTTCATGCTCCGGGTCTGGATTTGCGTCACGTCCTTGACCTGTAGCAGGTCGCGCACGTTCCCGATCGTCTGCATCGAACCCCGGAAAAGAATCGTGATGCGGTCGCAAACGTCCTGTACGTCCGCCAGAAGATGGCTGCACAGCAAAACCGTCTTGCCCTGGTTCTTGAGCGAGAGGATCAGGTCCTTCATCTCGCGCGTGCCGATCGGGTCCAGGCCCGTCGTCGGTTCGTCCAGGAGAATCAGGTCCGGATTGTTGATCAGCGCCTGCGCCAGCCCGATTCGCCGGGCCATCCCCTTGGAGTATTCCCTCAGTTTTCGCTTGCGGCTCTTGGCGTCCAGGCCCACCGTGTCCAGCAGGGCGGGAATCCGGCGATTGAGCTCCTTTCGCCCAATCTTGAAAAGCCGCCCGTAAAACCTCAGCGTTTCCTCCCCGTTCAGAAACCGGTACAGATACGATTCCTCGGGCAGAAACCCGATGCGCTCGTTGATGGCCGTGCTGCCCGCCGGCTGGCCGAGCACCGTCGCGCTTCCGCGCGACGCGAAGATCAGACCAAGCAGCAGCTTGATGGTCGTGCTCTTCCCCGAACCGTTCGGCCCCAGAAGCCCGAAAACTTCGCCGCGATGGATCGTCAGATTCAGATCGTCCAGCGCGCGAACTTTATCCCGGCCCCAGAAATCCTTGTAGATTTTGGTCAGGTGCTCCGTCTGAACCGCTTCGTGATTGGTTGAACTCATGATGTCGAGCAGCCGCGTCCGCCTGCGTGCGTCCGTGCGAAAAGTGCTTCTCCCGATGCTAAATGGATATGCGCCGGGATGTTGGAAGTTGCATACCCGTGTATTTCAGATATCGAATACCGTCAGCGCCGTGGGGACATCGGAGGCCGCCGCGTCGTGCGGGCCTGCCGCCGCCGCTTCTCGCTCGGCTTCTCGTAATACGCGATCCGCTTGATGTCCTTGGTGAGACCCTCTTTCTCACACATCTTCTTGAACCGCCGCAGCATCTGCTCGGCCGTTTCATTCCCGCGCGACTTGACCTTGATCATCGAGTTACAATCCTTTCCACGTACCGCCAAAACAGTTAGTTTAACCCAAACCACCAAATGTTCAACCACCACACGATTTCGATCAGGGTCCGTTACACCGAAGTCGATGCCATGGGCTATCTGCATCATAGCCGGTTCTTGCAGTATTTCGAGATGGGCCGCATCGAGTTTCTGCGGGCCGCCGGATTCAGCTACGCCGATCTGGAGCGCCAGGGCGTCTTTTTCGTCGTCACCAAGGCCCAGGTCCGCTACCTGGCCCCCGCCCGATACGATGAGGAATTGACCCTCACCACCCGCGTCGTCCGCGGCACCCTGGTCCGCTTCGACCATGCCTACGAGCTGCGCCGCGGAAACGTCCTCCTGGCCGACGGAACCACCACGATTGCCTGCGTCGGCCCCGACGGCAAGGTCCGCCCCATGCCCGACGCCCTGATCAATTCCGCCAAAACCGATCCGATTGCTCCCCCCTGAACGCCCACGGCGCCGCCGGCGAAGCCTCCGCGGGCCGCCGGTAGTAGGTCACTTTCGCAATCCAAACCCCTGGGAGCTTGCTCCCTGGGGCATGCCAAATCGCTTCATCATTCAAATTAACCCACTGCCCGGCCCCCGCGGGGTTACGAAAACACCGACATCGCGTCGGCGATGTTTTCAGACATGGAGTTCCGCACCTCTTCGAGCGTGGCTTCGTCTACTCCCAGGCTCGACAGCATTTCTGGTTCGATGGTCTGGTTCCGTGCCGTCAGATTGAATCCCCGGTCGCTTTGGCAGCAAAGCGTATCGGCAACGTAGACCAGCGTCACCATCGTCCGGTCATCGTCCTCCAGAGCGCCCGGGTCATGATGAAATCCCGCGACCTCCTGGCATGCCTTGGTGAATTTCCAGCGTTCCGCCAGCCCTTTTCCCAGCGCCTGGTGATCCACCCCGAGAACCTGCCGCTCGACCTCGCAGAAGTTGGCGTTGGTCTTCTTGGCCGTTGAGCAAATGGTTTGGAGTTTTTCCGGCCAGGTTTGCATTTCGACCAGAATGCCGACGTCATGGATCAACCCCGCGAGGAAGATTTCATCCGCATTAGCGCGCTTGACCTTCAGTGCCAACTCGCGCGCGGTGACGCCGACCGCGATGCAATGCGCCCACAAATCCCTGGCCGTGAATCCCTCCCCCAGCTTCACGCCGCGGAACATTTGCCCCAGGCTCGCCGACACCGCCACGTTCTTTACCGCGTTCAGACCCAGCAGCACGACGGCGCGCTCCACGCTGCCCACCTGTCCCGATACCCCGTAGAACGCGCTGTTTACCACTTTCAGAATCCGCGCCGACAGCGACGGATCGTGCGCGATGATCCTGTGCAACTGGCCCGCCGAGCTGCGCGGATCTTCAACCGTGGCGATGACCTGCGACGTGACTTCCGGCAGCGTCGCCAGAGCCATCACGTCGTTGACCGCGTCGCGCACTATGGCTTTCGGATCGCCGGCCGTGGCCGTTCCCATAATGTGTAATATCGTGCCCTTTGTCCTTACTCATTAGTCAGTAACTGATTATCTTGCGCAACAACCGTCGGTCGATCCGAAGTCGTTTGAGAACCCCGGCTATCGCGACTGCCGCGTTCCGCCCGGCGTAAGGATTGCCTTGTTTCCCCCGGCGGGGGCTCCCCGCGTTCCAAATTCGCGTCACGGCGGCAACGATGGCAGATTGCCTATACGGCACGTTCCGCACGTCTTCACACCGCTCCCGCCCTAGCTGCCGCGGGCCGATGTCTATTACCGGCGTCCGAAAACTCGCCGCTTCGATAATCCCACTCGAACTGTTTCCCACCAGCATGGCCGCGTCGCGCAAAAGTCCCAGAAACACCGGCCGCGGTAAATCCCGCCGAACGATGAACCGCCGGTCCCCGCGCAGCTTTTCCCAACGGCGCACGATCCCGCCGCCGCCCGGATCGTTGTTCGGATAGATGACGACGATCCGCTCCACGCCCGATTTCCGCATCGCCCCCGCGACCAACGACGCGCGGCGGAATTCAACCCCTTCGTCCGCGTCGATCGGATGCAGTGCAAGCAGCGCATATCGGCGCGCTTTCAAATCCCCAAACCACCGCCGGATCACCGCCCGCCCGGCTGCGGTTCTTGTTATTCCATTAATCCCCGGCGATCCGAAGCGATGGATGCGCCAGCGATCCTCCCCCATTTTCGCCAGCCGCTCGGCGCTTTGCCTCGTGGCCGGAAAATGAACGTGCGCGAGCTTGCTGATCGCATGGCGAAGGGCATCGTCCATTTGCCCCATCGCCCGGTCGCCGCCATGAACGTGCGCCACCGCGATATCGCACAAATGCGCCGCCGTCGCCGCCGCGAACCCCTCCACCCGATCCCCCACCACCAGCACGATTTGCGGCTTCAACCGCTTGAAGACCTCCGCGAGCTGGAAAATCGCCCGGCCCACCGCCGCGGCCCGCCCCGATTTCGCCCAATCAACCACCGCGTCGATCCGCCAATTCTCCTCGCGCATCCGCTCGATCGTTCTGCCGCGCCGCCTATCGAGGTGCATCCCCGTGACGACGATCCGCAACCGCCGTCGCCCGATGGCCTCCAGCACCGGCCGCATCAGCCCGAACTCCGCGCGCGAACCCGTGACGAAGCAAATCCGCCGTGCAAACGGCTTCTCCCGCACGGATGGATATGTCGCTCGAATCTTCATCCGCTTTTCGTCGCGCTGGCGAGTCTCAGATAAAGATTACCGCGAAGGAGCGAAGAAGCGAAGTTGCGCGAAGTCAGATTGGTATTTCTTCGCGTAACTTCGCTCCTTCGCGGTAAAACTCTTTACGATCACGCCGCGTTGGAAAGAATCCCCCAGCTCAGCATTTCCCCGGCCTTGATGGCGTGGCTCGTGCGTTGCCCAACGATCGACGGCAGCGCCGACGCGGGAATCCCCGTGCCCGGCCTCTGCACTTTCAGGTCCTGCTCCGCAATCCGATGTCCCGCCGGAAGATCGCGCGCCGCCACCAGGCTTTGCCGGCTCACCGTGCGCACCTCGCGCTCGATATCCAGCACCCGCTTGCCCCCCGTCCCGCGCATCCGCCCCGCAAGCCGAACCAATTGCACGTAATCCGCGAAATCGTCCGGATCGAGGCTGGCGGCGTGATCCGGACCGGCGGCGCCGCAATCGTACGTCAAATGCTTTTCCAGGATCACCGCGCCCGCCGCGACCGCCAGCGCTCCGGCTACCACTTCCGTCGTGTGGTCCGAGAATCCAACCGGAACTCCGAATCGCTCCGCCAGCTCCGCGATCCAGCACAGGTTCGCGCTCTCCGCCGGCGTCGGATAGCTGCTGATGCAATGCAACAGCGCGAATCGCACGCCCCAACCTCGCAGCCACGCCACGCTCGAACTGATCTCGTTCAGATTTGCCGCCCCCGTCGAAACCAGCATCGGCACCCCCGTACGGGCCGCGCGATGAAGCAGCGGCCAATTCACCACGTCCGGCGATGCGATCTTGATCGCCGGCAAATCCAGCCCTTCAATCGCGTCCACGTCTTCCGGCGAAAACGGCGTCGCCAGCGGCAGCAAATTCAGCCGCCGAATTTCACCCACGATCCGCCCCAGTTCACCCTCGTCCATTTCATAACGCCGCAGCATGTCGATCGGCGATTCGTCCAGCAGCGACCGCTTCTGATATTCCGCCAGCGCCGACGACGCGTGCAGCAGCCGGTCGGCGCTGAACACCTGCACCTTCACCGCGTCCACGCCGCAATCGGCCGCTACCCGCACCAATTCCAGCGCCCGGTCCACGCTTCCGTCGTGGTTCACGCCGATCTCCGCGATCACCATCGTCTTGCCCGCGGGGAGGAACGTCGGTGCTGAAGTTTGAATCTGGTTCATGCGACCCTCGCCTGGAAATTGCTGGATGACTGCCGCTCGCGCAGGATTGCCTCCGCCAGAAATAGATCGCGGAGATGATCGATCTCGACGGTCTCGCCCGGCTCGGTGATGATTCCGCGGCGATCGACCCCGAAAAATGCGTGCGGATCGCGCGGGTTTTCCTTGCCCCGTAGCATGGATTCGCGACCGACCGCCACGACCGCCCCGTCGTGGAGGAACAGCGGCGTCAAATCCTGCCGCCGATGGACGCTCCCCGGAACCAGCGCCTCCGCCCGGTCGCCCTCCAGCCGGCACATCCACGCCGGGTGCCATTTGCCCACCGGGCAAAACGACCGCACGGAATCGCAGTTTGATTTTCGCAGCAGCTCCACCGCCCGGTCGATCACTCCCTCCCCGCGGATCGGAACGTTGCCGTACAAAACGACCAGGGCGTCGGCCCGCGGATTCCCCTGTCTCTCCGCCCAATCCATTGCATGAAGCATCGCATCCTGCACGCTGGCGTCGCCGCTCGCCAGCGCGGCCGGCCGCTCGATCACCTGAAATCCGCCGCTGCGCGCCAGTTGCCGGATCTTCGGACAATCGGTCGAGACGACGGTGGTGCTCAGCAGCCGCGATTGCCGGGCGTGATCGAAGGTATATTCAATCACGGGCTTTCCGCACAAGGGCCTCAGATGTTTGTCTTTCAATCCCTGGCTGCCCGCGCGGGCCAGAATCACTCCAAGTACGTTCATGTTCATCCTCACGGTCGATGCCAGTCCTTGCACGCGCGGCAGAGCGCCTGCCGCTCCCAATGACCGCCGGCATGCTCGCGGCGCAACGCCGCCATGCCCCCGGTCCAGATGCTTTCAATCGAATTTTCGCCAATCCGTCCCAGCGCCGCCCGGGCGAGAAAATCCTGTTCGCAGCAAACCACTTGCCCATCGCTCAGGACCGTCATTCGCCGCCCGATCCGCACGCATCCACGCCGCCGCGGCGGCTCCATCTGCACCAGCGAAGCGTCCGGAATCTGTCCGGCGAAATCTCCCGGCCCGGTGATCACCGCGCATCCCAGGCAACGCAGCCAGTGGTCGTACCACGCCTCCATCTCCGCCAGATTCGCCGCGGTTTTTGCGAAAGTCGGCACGATCAGCGGCGTGCCGCGACCGCTGCTCTGACGCCGATGTATCAGCCGCGCCACGTTGTCCATCGCCTGCTTCAACCCGTCCACACCCATCATGCTTTGATACGTTTTCGCCGAGATCGCCGGCAGGTTCACCGAGACGACGTCCAGCGGCAAATCGGCAAGCCGCTCGATTTGCTCCGCATCCAGACCGAGCAAATCCGATTCCACCGCGATGGCCGAGATGCCCGCTTCATGCGCGCACCGGACGATCGCCGAAAACTCCGCGTGCAGCACGGGATCGCCGATCCCCCCAAGGACAATCCTCGCGTCATCCGCGGCCGCCATCTCATCGAACGCCGTTTTGGCGATTTCCAGAGTCAGATCGCCCCGTTCGATTTTCGCCTGCCCAGCCGGCGAAAAGATCGAACGGCTGACGCGCCGAACGGTCAATTCCAACACCAACTCGCGCGGCAGCGCACAAACCGCCGGCGTCGCGTCGAGCAGCCGCAGCAACTGCCCTGCCTCGGTCGAATTCAACTGGCCGTTGAGATGAACCGTAGCCCCGGCGATCCGGTCGATTTGACGTTCGCTGTCCAGCGTGAATCGGTGCCCCGTTCGCGCCAACTCCGTCGCCACCGGCGCGCAGCTCGCCGCCGAGATCGGATCGCGCATCGGCAGATCGGGCCGATACGCCAGAAGCGTCCCGGGATGCGACCCGCCCGCCGCAAACTGTTCCACCAGCCCCTTGCGCAGCAGCACCCCCGACAGCCCGGGCGCCGCCTGCGAAAAGCATAAATCCACTTCCGGATGCGCTTCGGCATGTTCGATCAACGCATCAATCAAGTCCGGATCGACCAGCCCGGCCGATGGATCGATCAGCATGACCGCGTCGGCCTGCGATTCCGCGAGAATTTCTTTAGTCCGCGCTCCGTGGAATCCGCGATCGAACTCGCACGTTTCAAGAAGTCCCCCGCGCCACCCCTCCGCCCATCGACGCGCCGCCGAAACGCCGTCCAGATGCGCCAGCGCCCGTCGCTCCCACGGCGCCAGACGCCGTGCCTTCATCTCCTCGACGATCGGCCCCACGGCCTCCGATTGATCCTGCCAGCAGATGATCACCGATTCGGCGATGCGCCTGGACCGCCCCAGTCGATAGAGTGCCCACCCCAGCGGCGCTTCGCCGCGGAATCGGCGGGTGGCGCTGTCGGGCCTGCCCGCCGGCTCGTGCAGCATCGACAGCACCGCGACGACTTTCATGCCGCCTCCTTCGCGGAGGCAAAGCCTTCCGCCCGCCGCGCCGCTTGTCCGGCAAGGTCCTCGGCCGCTTCACCCATCGATTCGGCAAACGCGCGCGCCGCGGCCGTCACCGCCTTCACGTTCTCCACGTCCCGCTCCAACTGGAATTCCTGCCGCTTGAACCCCTCCAGCCGCGCCGCCGCCAGCAACCGGTCACGCTCGAATCGCTTCAACTCGCTCTGCTGCGAAAACTGCATCACCTGGTCGTACGTCCGGCCGAACGAGTCCATTTTCGTGCGCAACTCGTCGATCCGGGCGATCAGCCGGTTCACGCGATTCTGGTCCTGCAGGTGATCGCGGATTTCCTCCAGCAGCGGCAGGGTCTGCTGGCTGATGCGCTCGATCTCCTCCGCTTCGCTTTTTCTCAGCAAAACGCTCCGCCGGCACGCTTCCAGCAGGTCCCATCGCGGCGGTGGGGCGTCCGTTGCGATTTCCGGCAGCGCGCTCCCGCAGAACCGCCCGATCGCTTCCGACAGCGTCATCACCGTCGTCCCGCGCTTCAACGCGCCCCCCTCGCTCGCGTCGATGATTTTCGACTTGCATTTGCCGAAGTCACGCTCGAATTGCAGCAGATACGTGAACAAACGCTCTTCGGTGTACATCGGCCGGCCCTGGTAATCGGGGATTTGCCGCAGGATCGGCCGGTCGCGGACGATCTGCTCCCACTGCTTCATTTCCAGCGTGCAGAACCGCCCCAATTCCGGCCTCCAAACGTCTTCGTAGCTGGTCCCCGGCGTGTAGCACAGGCCGTCGCTGAATCCCAAATCCTGCCCGACGAATATGATCGGATCGCAGCCCAAATGCTCGGCAAGATAAAACGCCAGATGTGCGACGGTCGCGCCGCTGGTCAGCGCCGTCCTGCCGAGCTTCAATTCGCGCAGCAGCGCCTCGGCGAAGTCGTTGCCGATCAGGCTCACCGGCCCCGTCATCATCTCCAACACCCGCGGCGTCGTTTTCGGCTCGGCAATCAGTTCGGTCCCGATTCCCGACGGCAATTTCTCGAAGAATCGCGTGCAGATTTCGTGATAATCCAGCGAGGTGACGAAATGCGGCCGGCATCCCATTTCCAGCAGCGGCTGGAGCGTCGTCTGCACCGCGATCAAAACCGCGTTGGCTTCCAATCCCTTGAGCAGATGCCTATTTTTCCGCAGCGACGGCCCGGCGGAAACGATGACCGCGGGCGAGCCGCGATACCGGCCCGCCAGCCGGTTGATCCCGCCCGCCGCCGCGTACCATCCGATGTTCCGCGCCACGTTCCGCGCCGTCTGCTCGCTGTTCAATAGCAGCGTGTTCATGTTCGTCCGGCAGAACGACGCGAATTCCCCCAGCCACAGCCTCACCTGCCGGTAAAACGCCTCGTGCAGTTGCACGCTGGCCGCGTGCTCGACGGTTTGGCAGCCGACCGAAATCAGCGCCGTGTGCGGTGTCAGCCGCCGAAACAGCGCCGACTTATCCAGTTCGCTGAACCACAGCAGCCGATGGCTCCCAATCATTCCGGACAGGTCCCGGCTCTCCAGCGCGGCGCGGACGATCCGCACGTCCGGCTCGAAGATGCAGAAGATCGCCTCGTCGCTGGCACGCTCAAACAGCAGTTCCAGGTGATACCCCAACCCCAGCCCCAAAACGTAAAACGCCGTCTTCTGGTCGACCGCGATCGATTCGATGAAGCGCTCGGCCTCGGCCCGCGGCTGGTGCCGGCTATGCAGGTAAACGCTTCGCCCGTCCTCGGTCTTCACGCAAACCGTCGGCAGCCCCGATTTCGACGGCTCCAGCGCGTGCGCCGGCGCTTCCAGCGCCGATTCAACCGCTTCGGCCAGTTTCGCCTCCGTTGCCCACAACGCCGCCAAATTGGATAACAGGGGCGCATCGGAAGGCAGTACGAACCGCCGGGATGGATCGGCCGCGCAGGTCATTCGATGTCGCTTGCGATCCGCCGTCCCACGCTGTAGCGTGGGCGCCAAGGCGAAATAATGCGGCGGAGTCAGCCATTCTTATCGGACCTTTGGCCTTGAAATGTTGAACTTTTCCCCACTCCAAGTGAGCCTCCTACACCAATGAGCGAATTGCTTTTCCATACCTCCTGGTGGATTCTGGCCGCGGCGGTGGGGGGGATTGCCGCTTTCTTCATCGGCAACCGCAGGCTCGACAAGAAGCTCCAGTGGATCGGCCTCGCCGTCTTCGTGCTGGCGGTAGGTTTCGGTTTGCTCCGATTTTTCTTCCCCACTGCGCGGGAGCGAATGGAGATGCGCACCCGCGCCCTCGTCACGGCGGTCGATCGCAAGGACTGGAACGCCTTGAGCTCCCTCCTGGATGCCAAAACCGCCGTTTGCAACCGCACGCGCCTGCTCGTCGCCGGACGCGATAACATTGTTCAAATGACCCGCGGCAATTGCGAGCACTTTAAGGTGCACTCCATCTCGGTCCTCAGCATCCAAAGCCAGCAGGTCGATACCGATGTCACCGTTTCCCTCGAGGTCTACAGCGAGCAGGATCCCACCCTGGACCGCCCCGAGACCAGCAGTTGGCAACTGGATTATCAGCGATCCGGCGACGATTGGGTCCTGGAGAAGATCACCCTTCTGCGCATCGGCGCCGAGGGCAGCGACGCGCAGAACTTCAATCCGTCCGCGTATTAGAACGCCCACGGCGCTGCCGTGGGTCTTTCTTCCCGAAAGCGTACATCCACCCGCAATCCGCTCTAACGCGCCTCTTCACCCCACCCGCCATTCCCCCGCGTTCCACTTTCGCAGCAGCGCATGATCGGTCAAATCAAATTGCAGCGGGGTAATGGTAATGTATCCGTCGCGGACGGCTGCCACGTCCGTGTCATCGTCCGTTGCCCCCAGGACGAACACGCTGCTGTTCCAGAAATAGTCCCGCCCGCGCGGGTCCTTTCGCCGTTCGTACGTGTCCGTCCACGGTCGCGTGCATTGCCGCACGATTTTGACGCCCGCCGGCGATTGATGCGGCGCCAGGCAGGGGATATTCACGTTGGCAACGTATCCGGGCTGAAGCCCCGCTTCCATAATCCGCTCGATGGTTTGCCTCGCCAGCTTTGCACCTCGTTCATAATCCGGCCCAGTCTCGGCGCGCAGGTGCAGCGACACGGCGACGCTGGGAAGCCCCAAAAACGCCGCTTCGATCGCCGCCGCCACCGTACCGCTGTAAATCACGTTGATTCCCACGTTCGCGCCGCTGTTCATCCCGCTCACCACCAGATCGGGCGCGCGCGGCAGCAGTTGGGCCACCGCCAGCTTCACGCAATCCGCCGGACTGCCCTCCACCGCGATTCCCGTGAACGCCTCCGGCACCTTCACCCGGTTGGTCAGCAGCGGCGCCGACAGCGTGATCCCGTGCCCCGTTGCGCTCTGCACCGATGCCGGCGCGACGACTTGAACTTCGCCGAGATTACTAAGCTCGTGATAAAGCGCCACCAATCCCGGCGCGGTAATCCCGTCGTCATTCGTCAGGAGGATCAACATAGGCCCCAGAGTATAATGTCTCCGATGATTCGACTCACGCGAGCGCAGGTTCGGCAAATCGATTCGCTAGCCGTCGAGCGATACCACGTCCCCGGCGTCGTGCTGATGGAGAACGCGGCGATCGCCGCCGCCAACGCGGCCGGCGCCATGATTCCACCCGGCGCAGCGGTGCTGATCCTATGCGGCGGCGGAAACAACGGCGGCGACGGCCTCGCGGTCGCGCGCCATCTTCACAATCGCCGATACAACGTGCGAATCTTGCTCACCGCCGATCCGGCGAAATATGCCGCCGAGGCCAGGGTGAACTGGGATATTTGCCAGGCCATGAAACTCCCCTTCGCCAATGCGACGGCCCAGGCAATCCTCCAAAGCCGGCCGGCCCTGATCGTCGATGCAATTTTCGGCACCGGCTTGACCCAGCCCCCGCGCGCTCCATTTTCCGACCTCGTCGCCGCCGTCGAAACAGCAGCCGCGCCCGTTCTGGCCATCGACATTCCCAGCGGCCTGGATTGCGACACCGGCAGACCCCTGGGCCCGGCATGCATCAGGGCCAAACGCACCGTGACCTTCGTCGCCGAGAAGACCGGATTCGCCGCCCCCGATGCAAGGGAATATTTGGGAGAGGTGATCGTCGCGGATATTGGATGTCCGCGAGAACTGGTGGAGGAGGAAATTCGAAGCTCGAAATTCGAATGACGAATCAAATTCGAAGTCTGAAATTCGAATTTCGGGCTTCGAGTTTGATTCGAATTTCGAGTTTCGAATTTCGAGTTTCCGCGCAGCGGCGATTTCCCCCGGCGCCGTTTTTGATTTAGAATCCCACCCATGCTCGAACTCGGCGTCAATATCGATCACGTCGCCACCCTGCGTCAGGCCCGCCGGACCTACGAGCCCGATCCGCTCTGGGCCGCGGTCGAGGCCGAGCTGGGCGGCGCGGATGCCATCACCGTCCATCTCCGCGAGGATCGCCGCCATATTCACGACAACGACGTTCGCCGCCTTCGCGAAAGCGTCCAGTGCAAATTCAATCTGGAAATGAGCATTGTCCCGGAGATCGCCGAGTTGGCCCTGAAGACTCGCCCCGACCAGGCCACCCTCGTCCCGGAAAAACGCCAGGAAATCACCACCGAAGGCGGAATCGATCTATCCCAGCAGTCCCAGCGGATCGCCCAGATCGTGCGGAGGCTCAAGGAAAGCGGAATTTTCGTCTCGGCGTTTATCGATCCGGATGAGAAGCAGGTCGCGCTGGCGGCGGAGCAGGGCTTCGACGCCGTTGAATTGCACACCGGCGCCTATTCCAACGCCGACGGCCGCGCCGTTGCCGAGCAACTCGATCGGCTGAATCAGGCGGGGCGCCTGGCGCGCCAGCGAAAGCTTCGCCTTCACGCCGGGCATGGATTGAATTACCGCAACGTCGCTCCCGTCGCCGCCATTGAAGGGATGCGCGAGTTGAACGTCGGCCATGCGATCATCAGCCGCGCGATCTTCGTGGGCATCCGCCAGGCGACGGCCGAGATGAAGCGGACCATGGAAATCATTGGCGGATGAGTCGATTCTGATTGAAAGATATTTTCCGGAGTAGCCATGTTCACAGGCGCAATGACCGCGATGATCACGCCCTTTCGCGAAGGGCGCATCGACGAGCAGAGATTGAAAGAGCAGGTTGAATTCCAAATCCGCCAGGGCATCGACGCCCTGGTCCCGGTGGGAACGACGGGCGAATCGCCCACCCTCGATTTCAAGGAGCACGCGCGCGTGATCGAGCTGACGGTGCAGTACGCGGCCGGCCGGCTGCCGGTGATCGCCGGCACCGGCGCCAACGCCACCACCGAGGCCCTCGAGCTTCATCACATCGCCAAGCGGGCCGGCGCGCCCGCCTGTTTGTCCGTGAATCCCTATTACAACAAGCCCACTCAGGAAGGGTTGTACCGGCATTTCATGACCCTGGCCGACCGCGTCGATCTGCCGATCATTTTGTACAACATCCCCAGCCGCACGGGCGTCACCATGTCGCCCCAAACCGTCGCCAGGTTGGCCAAGCACCGCAACGTCGTGGGCATCAAGGAGGCCACCGGCGATCTGAACCTCGCCTCCGAAATCCATTCCCTGTGCGACATCGTGATCCTCAGCGGCGACGACTCCTTGACCGTGCCGATCATGTCGATCGGCGGGCGCGGCGTCATCAGCGTGATCTCCAACGTCATGCCCGCCCAGATCAAGACCCTGGTGAAATTCTGCCAGGCCAATCAATACGAGCAGGCCGCGGCGTTGCACCGCAAGCTGTTTCCGCTGATGCGCGCCATGTTCCTGGACGGCAATCCGGTCGGAATCAAACACGCGATGAAGGCGGCCGGGATGGATTCCGGCGAGCTTCGCCTTCCCCTTTGGGAGGCCAGCGAAAATACCAGGAAGGAGATCGAGCGGTGCATGAAGGAAATCGGATCGCTTCCCGCCTGATCCCCAGCACATGACTTATCTCTGCGTTCCCATTTTCGTAACGGATTTGGAGTTGGCGCGCGATGACATCGTCAATGCGTTGGCCCAAGGCGCAGATTTGATCGAGCTGCGCATCGACAAATTGGAAGACCTCTCGGTTTTAGAGAGCCTTCTGCGCGACAAGATTTCCTTGGCAATCGTCACCTGCCGGCCAACGTCGGAAGGCGGATTCTCACTTCTCGACGACCAAGCGCGAGCGGCTCGATTAACCGGCGGCGTCACCGCCGAACGGGCGGACTACGTCGACCTGGAACTGGCAACCGTTCTTCGGCTTCCAACCATACTGGATCACAAAATCCCGGCGAAAATTATCCTCAGCGCCCACGAGTTTTCCGCCAAGCCTCCGAATCTCGATGATCTCGTCCGCCAAATGGATCGCCTGCCGGCGCAGGTGAACAAGATCGTTTGGCAAGCTCAAAACACCCGGGAAAACCTCCAAGCTCTGAAACTCCTGACAGATTCTTCGCGTCCGATGATCGCTCTGTGCATGGGCGAGGCGGGAACCATCAGCCGGATTCTGGCCAAAAAATTCGGGGCATTCCTGACCTTCGCGTCCCTCAATGCCGAATCGGCGACCGCGCCGGGGCAGTTGTCGATTTCCGACGTGAAAACGCTCTATCGCTGGGACGCGCTGGGGCCGCACACAAAAGTTTACGGCGTCGTCGCTCATCCGGTGCGGCATTCCATGTCCCCGGCGATTCATAACGCGGCCTTCACGGCCGCCGGTTACGACGGCGTTTACCTCCCCATGCTCGTCGAGCCGGATTATCAGAGCTTCAAGTCATTCATGGACGAGTTCTTGCATTTTCCCGGGCTGGATTTGTCCGGCCTCTCGGTGACGATTCCGCATAAGAACAACGCCCTGCGCTATCTGAAGGAAAAGGGGGCGGCGATCGAGGCAATGGCCCAGCGGATCGGCGCGGTGAATACGATTGTGATCCAACGATCTGGCGAAGGCGAACCACTGTTGAGCGGGAAGAACACGGATTACGCGGCCATTTTGGATAGTCTCACGGCGGAATTGGAGATCGGTCGGGATGGACTGCGTGATCTTCGCGTGGCGGTGCTGGGCGCCGGCGGAGCGGGCCGCGCCGCCGTCGCCGCGTTGGCCCATTATGGCGCTACCATCCTCCTTTCCGATTGCGCCCACGATCGTGCCCAGACCCTGGCGGAGGAATTTGGGCATTCTCAAGGCCGGCGCATTTCGGCCGTTCCCTTCGACGAACTTTGCCGCGGAGACTGGGACGTGTTCCTCAACACCACGCCGGTCGGCATGTATCCGAACGTCGATGAAACCCCCTTTTGGAATCGTCCCCCGCCGTTCTCCCCAAAAACCGTCGTTTTCGACGCGGTCTACAATCCAATGAAGACCCGGCTTCTGACCCAGGCCCAAGCCCTCGGCGCCCGAACGATCAGCGGCGTCGAAATGTTCGTGCGCCAAGCGGTCGCCCAATTCGAGACCTGGACCGGCCTGCCCGCCCCCCAGCCCATCATGCGCCAGATCATCGCCGACCGCTTGGGGACTCCATTGCATCACAAATGATGGGGACATCCTTCCCGAACGCCCACGGCGCCGCCGTGGGGGGCCGCATGAGATTTCTACTTCGCCGTCTTGGCGGCGATGGGAATAACGACGATGCTCTTCGGATCGGTCGGACATTCAAGCTGGCAGACCCCGCACCCGACACACCCCAGCGGATTCACCGCCACGCGATCCGCTTTCAATTCGATGGCCGCCGACCCCAGCGGACACTTATCGATGCAGATCGTGCAGTCCTGGCCCCTCGTCCGGACGCAGCTCGCGCTATGCCACACCGCCGTCCCCATGTCGATATCGTTGATGGACGTAGGCCTCAGCGCTCCGCTGGGGCAGACCGACATGCACTGCAATCCGCTGCACACGACGCACGCCGCGAAATCCGCGTCGATGAACGGCACGCCGCCCGCCTTGGCACGATCCATCTGGATCGCCTGTACGGGACACGCTCGCACGCAGTCGCCGTTGCGCTGGCACGTTTGCCGAAACTGCGCCTCGGCCAGCGACCCCGGCGGCCGCAGCCAAACCTCGGGTCGCGCCTCCGGCTGATCCAGCTTCCCCATTTCGTGAATCATCCGTTCCAGCGGCTTGGCCGCCTTGGCCAGCGGCCGCAATAGTTCCGACAGCCCCAGCCGAAAAAAACGACGGCGATCCACGGGTTTGTTCTCTTCCGAACTCATCCGCTGCTCACCGCGCTCCGCTCAATTCGGCCACGATTTCCGACAGGCCATTCACCGACCGCGTAAAGCTGTCGATCAGATCGTCGCCGGTTTTCCCGATGCATTCGACGGCGCAAATCCCTTTGAATCCCTGTTTCTTGAGCTCCCCCAGCACTTCGGCCCCGTCGCTATCGTCAAATTCGCTCAGACGCACCTCCAGGATATGCCCCGCGAGTTTGTGTGCGCAGTCCACCGGCGACAACCCCGCTTTCCGCCAACCGGCCGGGTCCGCGCAGACGCCGATTCGATTGGATCTTCCGGAAAGCCGCCCAAGCAACCGATCCGGGTCATCCCCATGCCCCGCGGAGTTCACCATCGCGATGTTGATCCGGTATTCGTTTGCCAGCTTGTCGAGCATCTCCAGCGCATCATCCGGCGGATCGGCAACGATCGTTTTGATCTTGAGCCGCTTGCCCAGATCGAAAACCTTGCGCGCATCCGCCTCCGTCTTTGGCAGATCGACGGGTCCCAAGCTCACAATATCCATGTGATGACTCTTGAGCTTTGCGACCAGCGCGTCCACCGCCGCCGAATCGTCCCACGCCGGAATCTGCCCGGTCGAAAGTTCGATGTGATGAAAATCCAGGGAATGAAGCAGATCGATCATGTCGAACGTGGATCGGTCCCGGAACGTCGCCCCAACGCACGCCAGTTGCCAGCCCAGTTTAAGCAACCCCGCATGATCCACGTAGATGGCCGGCCGGCTCGCCGCCGACCCATCGCCGCCCATCACCGGCGACACGATCGCCAGCACACACGCCAGACAGACTAACGCGAGATTTCCCCCTCCCCATGTACTCAGGGGGAGGGTTGGGGTGGGGGTCGAACGTCGATCGGCCCACGCAACCCCCACCCTGTCACTCCCCCGGAGTACCAGGGGACGGGAAGAAGAAGCCTTGCAGAATGTGTCAGGCGTCCTTAACGCGCGGGTCATCGTTGTCATTGTAAACATCTCAATTCGCTCCCACACTATCGTCCGCACCAATTCTTCCAAGCCTCATGATAAACGGACTCCATGTCCCGGGCGAATCGTCCGGGATCCATCAGGGCGGACTCCCGCATCCGGCCGCGAAGGCTGGCCCGCAATTCGGCCAGCCCCGGCAGGTCCGCGGCAAGATCGGCCGCCATTTGCACGTATTGCCCCTCATTTGCCGCGATCAGTTGCGGCAATCCGAGGTTGCGCAAAATGCTCACCCCGCCCCGTCCGACCGCGGTCTTTCCATGCAGCGTCACCGCCGGCACCCCCATCCACAATCCGTCGCACGTCGTCGTTCCCCCGCAGTACGGAAACGGATCCAGCGCGACGTCAATCCTGTGATACTGCTCGACGTATTTGGCGAACGGCATGCGCCCCACGAATTCCAGGCGCGCCGGGTCGATTCCATGACCGTCAAGACGCTCTCGGACGCGATCGCGGTGCCCGCCTTCCGGCGAGTGCAGCAGCAGCCGCGAATTCGGAACCGCGTCCAGAATCCCCATCCACGTTTCCATCGCACGGGCGGATACTTTGCAATAATTGTTCATGCAACCAAAGGTCACGTGGCCTGCGCCCACGGCCGGCAGCGGCCCGGCCTCGCCGGCATCGATTGGCGAGAAGCACCAATACGATTTCGCCAGATAAAGCGACCGTTCGCTGTAATACGGCGGATTCGGATCGGGATCAAAATGCCGATCGGTGATGCGATAGTCCATCGCATCCATCCCGGTGGTGCTGCAATACGCCAGATACGTGATCTGCACCGGCGCGGGTTTTCGCGCGAACACCAAAAGCCGGTTCCCGCTCATGTGCATCGACAGATCGATCAGGATGTCGATCTGGTCCCCTCGGATGATCTGCGCCACCTGCCCATCGCCAATCCCGACGATGTTTCGCCACAGGTGCGCACCTCGCGCCAAATCGGCGGTGATTTCATCCGCCTTCATGACGTCGCAATAGCAGACGATCTCGAACCGATCGCGGTCGTGATGCTGGATCAACGGAAGCAGAAACCGCCCGACGGGATGCGACCTGAAATCCGGCGAGACGTATCCGATGCGCAAGCGCCGCTCCGGCAGCGGGGGATTGGAATGCGGCACGATTTCCTTTGCCAAAGGCGCCGCGTGACGCTCATTCCATCCCCGCAACTGCTCGAACAGCGCCGCGGGATCCCAATCGGGATGAAAGTGCAGCGTGTACACCCAGTTCCCGTGAATCGCCGCATTGTTGGGATCGAGCGCGACGGCGCGGCCGTATGATTCGATGGACCGATCAAGATCGCCGGCTTCCTTTTGCGCGTTCGCCAGGTTGTTGTGGAACGCGGGCGTTTCGGGCCGCAATTCGATCGCCTTTTGAAATGAGGCGATCGCCTCATCCACCTTGCCCATAAAACACAGCGTGTTTCCGAGAATGTTGTGCGCGTCCGCCTGGTCGCACCTTTGCCGAATCGCCCCCCGCAGCGCCGCCACCGACTCGTCGTACCGGCCAAGGTTTTGCAACGCGATCGCCAGATTGTTCAGGCCGTCGTAGTCATCCGGCCGAACGGCCAGCGCTTGCTTCAGGACAGTGACGGACTCGTCGAGCCGCCCCAACTGGCGCAAGGCGATGCCCAGGTTGTGCAGGGCGGCGAAATCCCCAGGTCTCAGCGTCAGGGCCAGCCGATATTCGGCAATCGCCGGCTCCACTTTTCCCGACCGAAAAAGGGTCAGCCCCAGGGAATAGTGCGCCTCGAATGACCCCGGCTTCAACGCCAGGGCTTTGCCGTACGCTTCGATCGCCCGCTCGAGCTCGCCTCGAAAGATCAACACGTAGCCGAGATTGACGTAATAATCCGCCGACGAGGGCGCCAGCGCGATGGATTTTTCGATCAGTTCCAGCGCCAATTCTCCTTGTCCAAGCTGGAAGTTAACCACGCCGAGCATGTTTAACGCCTCGGCATGGTCGGGCGTTTGCGCGACAATCCGCTGATAGATCGCCTTGGCCTCCTCGAGCCGGCCCTGCCGGTGGTGCCCGACGGCAACGTCAAGGTCGGATGGTGTTAGCGAATTTGGCATCTTCAACACCGGTGGAAACTCAGTGGTTCAATTCCAATCCCGAAAGCCCACGGATGGCCATCCGTGCCCTTCTCCTGCTCACCACGAAAACCGGAACCAATCCACGTCCACAAAACCCTTGGATTTCCTGCCGGCCGGGGCGTTGCAGAACAGACCGACTTTGGCGCCGATCCACAGATCGTTGACAGCCTTGAACGGCGGGCCGAGCACCGTGAATTCCCGGTTGTCCGCGCTGTACGCCAGCGAGCATTGTGCCCCCGGCTCGCCGGTGAGCCGCAGGAATACGGTTTGGCCCCCAACGGCGGCCGACATTCCCTCGACCTCCGGGCCGCTGATGCGGTCTCCCCTCGTGCCCGGAGCGCGGAAACTAACCGACTTGGTCTGCACGATTTTCAGCGCCTGCCCGTCTTTCTGAACCTGGAGCGCCATCATCAGCATTCCCGCCACCACCAGCCCGGCCCGGTCGCCCTCCGTCAGGTGCGACAAATCCAACTCCGCCGTTGCCGAAAACCGCTCCGCCGGAAATTTTTGCAGCAAAAGGTTTGGACGATCGAACAGCGTCACCGGCTCGCCGAGCGTCACCGCATTCAGACGCAGGAAACCCGGACGCGCCGTCAGCGAATACCAATCATCCTGAAAATTGGCCCACCATTGCCATTGCAGCCCGAGCGCCGGCTGGTCGAACTCATCGCTGGTTTGCGGAACCGCGATGGGCCATGTCTTACCGACATCGGGCTTTTCATGCTCGCGCACCGGCTGCCCACCGTCTCCCATGACTGGCCAATCATCCACCCATTTCATCGGCTCGAGATGCACGATCCGGCCGTACGGCAGCACCTCCTGAAAATGGACGAACCAGTCCTGACCGGTCTGGGTTTGAACCCAACCGCCCTGGTGCGGGCCGTTCACGGCCGTCTTTCCCTGCGCGAGAACCACCTTCGATTCGTATGGGCCGTAAATATTCCTTGAGCGGAACACGATTTGATACCCCGCGCTGACTCCGCCGCCCGGCGCCATGACGTAGTAATACCCGTTGCGCTTATAGAGCTTGGGGCCTTCAACGGTCGTGTAATTTGCGGCCAGGCCATCCACGACCCGCTTGCCATCGTCCAGCAATCGCGCCCCGTCCGGGCTCATGCGGTTCACGTCCAGAACATTGGGGACCCGCGCACGGGACCCCGCGAACGCATGGATGAGATACGCCTGCCCATCGTCATCCCAGAACGGGCAGGTGTCGATCCACCCCTTGGAATCCTTGACTCGTACGAGCGGCTCCCAAGGACCGGCGGGATTCTTCGTCCAGGCCATGAAAATCCCGTTATCCGGATCGCCGAAAAAAATATAAAACCGCCCGTCGTGATATCGAATCGCCGGCGCCCACACCCCGCCCCCGTGATTGGGCCTGGCAAACCGCTCGACCGGATATTTGTCGATCGCGTGACCGATGATCGTCCAGTTAACCAGGTCCTTGGAACGCAGGATCGGCAAGCCTGGAAAGCAACTGAAGCTGGATGCGGTGAGGTAGAAATCATCCCCCACGCGGATTACGTCCGGGTCGGAATAGTCCGCGAACAGGATGGGGTTTTTGTACGTTCCGTCGCCGTTGTCCGGGCTCCAGGGCCCATGATTTCCCGCCCCGCGCTCCCCCCCATGCTCCTGCCCGAACGACGCTTCCCAGCTCACGCAAAGCAGCAGCATAACCAGCAAAACGGGAGCATTGATGCGCCCAGCACTATAATGGATCATGGATCGAAATCTCCGCCGTGCATCTTGCCGTCGAATCGGCCCGATGTCACGCGGGTAACCGTTGAAAGGATAAACCGCGAAGAAGCCCAGCGCTGGCTACGCCCGCAACCCAAAGAGTTTTACCGCGAAGGCGCGAAGCTCGCGAAGTTGCGCGAAGCTGGGTCTAGGTCAGGCCATTACTTCTCTTGCTTCTCTGCGCCTTTGCGCCTCTGCGTGAGATCTTTCTTCAATGGATTTCAAATCGATTCGAGCCGGACTACAAGTAAGCGCGGCATCCCGGAAGTTGCGTGATCTTGGAAAATCTCCGCGTGGCGACAAGATATTGCAGGATATCAACGAAGGAGCGAAGTTGCGCGAATTCAGACTAAAATTCCTTCGCGTCCTTCGCGCCTTCGCGGTAATCTCTTCACGGTAACCTATATTCAAGACAAGCGATGGCTGATACAAACAAAAAAACCGTTGCCCTGATAACCGGCGCCGCCAGGCGAGTAGGCCGGGCGATTGCCCTGAGTCTGGCCGACGCGGGATTCGACATCGCCTTCACCTATTTGAGCAGCGAAGATCGCGCCCGCCGCCTGCTCGCCGAAATCCGCAAAAAGGGCCGCCGCGCCGTCGCAATCCGCGCCGATTTGTCCGATCCAGAGTCCGCCCTTCCAGCGATCTCCGCGCCGTTTTCCACCGCCTTCCGTCGGCTCGACGTGCTGGTCAACAACGCTTCCCTGTACGAGCCGGACACCCCCGGCCCCCAGGCCCTCGCCTCAATGCGCCGCCTCTGGGCCATTCACGTCGAATCTCCCATGCTGATTTGCCACGCCTTTGCCCCCAGCCTGAAAGCGGCGGGGGGGTGCATTGTCAATATGCTCGATCTCCAGGCCGAGCGCCCGATCCCCGGATACTTGGCCTATTGCGCCAGCAAGGCCGGATTGTGGAACCTCACGCTGGGTTTGGCCCGGGAACTCGCCCCCGAAGTCCGCGTCAACGGCATCGCTCCCGGCGTGGTCGAATGGCCGGACGATTTGCCATTGCAAAAACGGGCCCAATATCTTCGCCGCGTTCCGCTCGGCAAAGCCGGCACTCCCGCCGACGTCGCCCAAGCCGTCCTTTTCCTCTGTTCCGGCGCCCAATACGTGACCGGCCAGATTCTCCGACTCGACGGCGGCCGCTCCATCACGTGATTCCGGGACCTATATCGAAAAGATAAACCGCGAAGGCGCCCAGCGCTGGCTACGCCCGCAACCCAATAAAGATCTCACGCAGAGGCGCAAAGGCGCAGAGAAGCAAAAGAAGTCAGGGCCTTTGTTTTCTTTTACTTCTCTGACTTCTCTGCCCCTTTGCGCCTCTGCGTGAGATCTTTCTTCAATGGATTTGAAATCGAATCGAGCCGGAGTGCAAATGAGCGTTGCACCCCGGAAGTTGCGTGCTCTTGAAAAATCTTCGCGTGGCGACAAGATATTGCAGGATATCAACGAAGACGCGAAGTTGCGCGAAGTCAGATTGATATCTATCTTCCTTCGCGCAACTTCGCGTCCTTCGCGCCTTCGCGGTAACCTGTATTTGAGATTTGCTATAGAATCACGCCATGCCCGATTCATCAGCCGAGGTTGCCATTGTCGGTGCCGGGCCGATCGGCATTGAGTTAGCCGTCCTCTTCAAGAAGTCGGGCATCGAATATCTGCATTTCGACGCCCGCCAGATCGGTTACACCATCTCCTGGTTCGCGCCCCAGACCCGCTTCTTCAGCTCCAACGATCGCATCGCCATCGCCGGCGTCCCGTTGCAGACCGCAGATCAGACCAAATGCACGCGAGAGGAATATCTGGCCTATCTCCGCTCGGTCGTTTTGCAATTCGATCTGAAGATCAACACCTATGAGCCGGTCGTCAACGTCCAGCGCGCGGGGCCTGAATTCATCCTGACCACCCATCGGGCCGATGTCCCGCGGACCTATCGCGTACAAAAACTCGTCCTGGCCGCCGGCGGAACCGCAAAGCCGCGCCGGCTGAACGTCCCCGGCGAGGACTTGCCCCACGTCAGCCATTACTTTTCCGATCCCCATGCGTTCTTTCAAAAGGACGTTCTGATCGTCGGCGGCCGGAATTCGGCCGTGGAGGCGGCGCTGCGCTCGCATTATTGCCAGGCTCGCGTCGCCCTCAGCTATCGCCGGCCGCAGCTCGACGCCGCAAGCATCAAGTATTGGCTCTTGCCGGAGATGAACGGATTGATCCAATCCGGAAAGATCAAGGGATATTTCAATACGAAGGTGAAGGAGATTCGCCCCGGCGGGGCGGTGCTGGCGAGCGAAGATGGGCCGCCCACCGACGTTCCCGCAGACTTCCTTCTCCTGTTGATCGGCTACGAGGCAGACATGACCCTCTGTCGCCTGGCCGGCGTCGAACTGCAAGGTCCGGGCCAGGTCCCCGCGTTCGATCCGCTCACCATGGAAACCAACGTCCCCGGCATATACGTTGCAGGCACCGCCATCGCCGGCACGCAGGCGAAATACGCCGTCTTCATCGAAAACTGCCACGTCCACGCCCAGCGAATCGTCGCATCGCTCACAGGCGCCAAGCCCCCGGCCGCCCCCTCCACCCCGGACCGCCCCGAAAGCTGAAACCGCCCGACTCATCGCATAGAATCCCTACGAAGATTAACCGCGAAGGAGCGAAGAAGCGAAGTTACGCGAAGAAGAAAGAAGATTTGCATTTCTTCGCGTAACTTCGCTCCTTCGCTCCTTCGCGGTAATCTGTACAAGTGACATGAGCAATCTAACCGCCCTGGGAATCTCGAAGGTTCAGCTCCGTGACCGCTTGGGAAACGGTATCGAGTTAGTTTTGGTTCAGCGCCCGCTCGATCGCATCCTGGCCCACACCGGATATTCCATCGACGACGTCGTGGACAATCCGATCGCCAAGCACACGATGATCGGCTACTACAAACTCTTCCGCCAGGTGCAGCGGGGATGTGAGATCGTCGATCTCGAGCGGCAATGGAATCCGTGATGAAGTTCGCACCCGCGATCACGGGAATCGGCCTTGTCTCGGTATTAGGCCAGACGGCCGACCAAACATGGCAGGCGCTTCTGGCGGGGCGGTCAATTGCCGACCACGCGCGCGTCCCGGGATTTTCCGGACCCAATCGGGCCATCGCCATGGCCCATCAAGCCGCCGCCGAGGCCCTGACCCACGCCCGCTGGACCGACGACGATTGCCGAAAACCGGATTCCGCGCTTTTTGTAGGCACCAGCAAAGGCGCCATCGAATCCTGGATGCAATTCGTAGCCCCGGATGTACATCCGGGGCTTCTCCACGGTTTATCCGAAATCGACGTCGACCTCGCCCGCTCATTCCATTTCGGGACCGGCCCCCGGCTGACGATTTCCTCCGCCTGCTCCAGCGGCCTGCACGCCCTGCTCCGCGCCGCCATGGCGATCGAATGCGGCGAAGCCCGACGAGTCCTCGTCGTGGCCGTCGAGGCATCGGTGCATCCGTTGTTTGTCTCCAGCTTCAAACGATTGGGCGTGCTGGCGCCCCAGGGCCACGGATGCCGCCCGTTCGATTCCCAGCGCAAGGGCTTCGTCATTAGCGAAGCGGCGGCCGCCGTTTGCCTGGAATCTTCCGATCACCCGGTAGGGCGGCCAATCCTGCGAATCGACGCCTGGGCCGTCGGCGGCGACGGCACCCACCTCACCGCCGGCGATCCCGCCGGCAAGGCGCTGCGCCATTTGCTTCAGCGCGTCACACGTCCAGACCTAGACCTGGTCCACGCCCACGCCACCGGCACGATCGTCAACGATCCGGTGGAACTAGCCGCCATCGAGACCATCGCCGCCCCATCCCGCCCGATCTTGTATTCCCACAAAGGCGCCCTAGGCCACAGTCTCGGCGCCGCCGGCCTGCTATCGGCCGTATTGAACTGCATGTCTCACACCCACGGCCTCGTCCCGCCGAATATCCGATCCACCCAACCCCTGCCAACAACCAACCTGCGTCTTTCCCCCGATCCCATTCCACATCCGATCCACCGCAGCCTAGCCCTAGCCGCCGGTTTCGGCGGCCCCCTGGCCATCGTTTCCTTCGTAGACGCCTAAACAACGCCAAGATTTTCCAAGATCACGCCGCTTCGCCGCTCCATGGCCCATCTTCAAATGCGTTACCGCGAAGGCGCGAAGGACGCGAAGTTACGCGAAGTTGAAATCAAATCTTGTTTTCTTCTTCGCGCAACTTCGCGTGCTTCGCGCCTTCGCGGTAAAATGTTTTGGTTGCGGACGGAACTCGCGCTGTGCGCCTTCGCTCCTTCGCGGTAATCTTTACGGTAATCATGGACTGGTTCTACGCCCAAAACGGCCGCCAAGCCGGCCCCGTTACCCTCGAAGCCCTGATCTCCATGCTTCAAGCCGGTCATCTCCTGCCCGGCGATCTCGTCTGGCGCGAAGGGATGGCCGATTGGCAGCCCGCCGCTACCATGCCCGAATTGGCCCCGTCTATTCCCTCCGCCACCCCAGCATCGCTCAGCTATTTCAATCCCCTCGCCGGCCCCTACGGCCCGCCCATTTACGCCGGATTCTGGATGCGCTTCGCCGCCATACTCATCGACGGAATCATATTGTGGATGGCTGGACTTCTTATCAATCAGGGAATGGGTCTGGAGCTTCCGATTCTCAGGCATCATGGAAATTCACTTCAGATGGCATTGTTTGAGATGTTCATGTTGGGCTCCGCGACGGGAACGGTGGTCGAATGGCTCTACCACGCCCTGATGGAATCTTCCCGCTATCAGGCTTCCCTCGGCAAAATGGCCCTCGGCATCGTCGTCACGGACCTGTCCGGCCAACGCATCTCCTTCGGCCGAGCCACCGGCCGGCATTTCGCCAAGATCATCTCGAAAATCACGATCTACATCGGCTACATGATGGCCGGCTGGACCCAGCAAAAGCAGGCCCTGCACGACATGATCGCCGGCTGCCTCGTCATACGAAAACGCTGATCCAAAAAAGAGAGCAGGAATTCCACCGCGGATTGCGCGGATAACGCGGATAAAAGCTGAATCTATTCTTTCCTACCCCTCTCATCCGCCTGGTAGGGGACCAATTTCCCTCCCGAAAGCCCACGGATGGCCATCCGTGGGTTCTCTTCCCCTTCGAAAATTTCAAAGTTGATCCACCCCCCTCCAAAGCCCTGGGAGCTTGCTCCCTGGGGCCGATTTGACCCTCCAAAATTCGGACGCCTTGCGTCATGAAAAAAACGGCTCGCAGTTCCACCGCGAAAAAGAAATCGAACCCAAGCGAGCCGCTCGGCCGGACGCCAGCCAAATGGCGTTGGCCATGGTCAAGAAGATCATCGGGGGGAAGCTGGCGAATCGGAAATGGTGGTTGGCCTTGCAAAACGAAAGGCTTTTGCACAAGGGAAACTATGGGTGCATCACAGACTCCGTTTAATCGGCCTTCAATGCGTCCGCTTGCTTTTTTGGTCGTCCTGTTTTCTTCATGGTCTTCGTTCTACACACAAAGACATGAAACTTAACATAACATGCATTATAGGACGTGGTAGGGGGCTCGAATCGCGGGCATCGAACGCGGCGCCTGCCTAAAATCCATCGGAAAAACAGGCTCACGCAGAGGCGCAAAGGCGCAGAGGCATGAAGAAAACAAAGGCCTTTACTTCTCATGCTTCTCTGCGCCTTTGCGCCTCTGCGTGAGCCATTCCCTCTTTTGACTTATTTCACGGCCGATTCGACGGCCGCGCGATATTCCGGCGCAACGTGCAGTCTCCTGAACATCAGTTGCCTGCTCAGCGCCGTCGTCAGCGGGGAAATGGCGGCGAAGGAACTCAGCCGGCCGTCGGGGTGTTGAATGGGAATATCCGATGCCGGGTTCCGGCCATCGTAGATCTCGTACGGCGTGTCGCTCGGCTCATCGTAGAAAATATCGTACTCCGGATCGCCCCCGGCGGCCGCCACGGCGTGGGCGGCCGATTCCCTCGCCCGGCCCAGCCGGGCAGGATCGTCCAAAGCCGTCAGATCGACCGTCTTATACAGCCGCCGATTGAGCAATCCGCGGCAAAGCCGCGCCAGCACCGCGTCGTCGCAATTGCTCCACACCTTCAGCCAGTTCATCAGGGCGATATCGTCCAGGTCGGTGAATTCATCGAGCGTCAATTGCCCCCCCGCCAGGGCCTTGAGCATTCCATCGCGCTCGCTGGGAGCGGCCAGTCGCCCCTGCTCGATCAGTCGTTTGCCGCGCTGAAGCGCGAGTTTCACCATTCCCTCGCCGGTGCGGACGACTTTATGGAAATAGACGTTCCGGTACATGTGATAGCGCGCTTGCAAATACGCCTCCACGGCACTGACGCCCTTGATGGCAACGGCCAGGCGCGAACTGCCCGGATCGATCGCCAAGCTATGAACCAGCCAGCGCAGATCGAATCCGCCGTACTTGCTCCCGGTCATCAGGTTGTCGCGCAGCAGATAATCAAAGCGGTCGGCGTCGAGTTGGCTGGAGAGGATGTCCTGGAAAAAATCCCGCTGCGGATCGTGGCCAAGCAGCCGCGCGACCGTGTCGGGCAACGCGCGGTCATGCTCGCGAAGGATGCGATGGACTTCGCTATCCGGGTTCTGAATGACAAGCAGCGTCTGTTTCTCGTGCTGGAACCCGCTGATGCGTTCGAAGACATGGCTCAACGGCCCGTGGCCAAGATCGTGCAGCAGCGCCGCCGCCGCGCACGCGGCGGCGACCGATTCGTCGATCGCACTGGAAAGCCTCAGTTGCCCCAGCATCTGCCGCGCGATTTCCATGACGCCGAGGCTGTGGCTATACCGCGAATGGTCCGCCCCGGGATACGCCAGCGACGCCATCCCCAATTGCCGCACCCGCCGCAGTCGTTGGAATTCCGCGGCATTGACCAGTCGAAAGAGCATCGCATCGACCGGCTGTTCCAGCCGCAGCGCGATCACGTCATGCACCGGATCGCGGATGATCTTTTCGGGCATTGATGAAATGTATCGCGCGGACGCGACATTCGAAACTCGAAATTCGAATGAAATTCAAAATTCGAAGGACGAAACGACCGTTCTTTCGAATTTTGAATATCGAATTTGATTCGTCATTCGAATTTTGAGTTTCGAATTTCCGGTATCCCCGGTCACGCCGCATCCAGCTGCGCGGAAATGCTCGCCAGGAACTCCACCCCGATCGACAGCGTGCGCGCATCGGTTTCTCGCGGCCGATTCACCCACACCACCCGCGCCGGAATCATATTCCGCCGATTGGCCAGCGCCTGGCCCGTTTCGCTCAGCCCGACGTGGATGCTCAGCAGCTTCCCAGGCCGAACGGGCATGGAGCATGGAAGTTTCAGGCGCAGCCCGGTCGAGCTGACGTCCTGCGTTTGTCCCCCGAAATAGCGCGAGCCGGTCGGCTCGAAGACTTTGATCGGCCGAGTCTGTTGTATTCGCAGCCCGCGCCGCCGTTCGATGCCGTTGTCGGCGCCCGCCTCATTGATGGCCATGGGTTGCGAGAGGGTCAACATGTGATGCTACCTCCGTTGGTGTCTTTCTGGCGATCTGGCTACTCCTTAGAGTTATCGGAGCGTTGGCCTGGGGAATTGAAAGAAAATGGGAAACCCGGCGAAAATTGCCGATTGCCAATTGCCAATTGAAAGCCAAAGCCCTGCCCTTCCCGCTTTTTCAATCGGCAATTGGCAATTGGCAATCGGCAATTTGTTCCACCCCATCCTGTTATCCCGCCCGCAGTTGCGGTTATATTGTCCGCCATGGCTTACAACTTCACCGCCATCGAGAAGAAATGGCAGCAGTATTGGCTGAAAAACGGCTCATTTCGCACGCTGGAGCCCGCCCAGGCCGGGAAGATGCCCAAGGCCTACGTCCTTGATATGTTCCCCTATCCCAGCGGTGCCGGCCTTCACGTCGGTCATCCGGAGGGATACACCGCCACCGACATCCTCAGCCGTTACCTGCGAATGAAGGGCTACAACGTCCTGCATCCGATGGGATGGGACGCCTTCGGCCTGCCCGCCGAGCAATATGCGATCAAACAAAACGTCCACCCCCGTGCCACCACCGAGCAGAACGTCGCCAACTTCCGCCGCCAGATTCAGATGCTCGGCCTCAGCTACGACTGGGACCGCGAAATCGACACCACCGATCCCTCGTATTACCGCTGGACGCAATGGATTTTCCTCCAACTTTTCAACAGCTATTTCGACCCCGTCCAGAACATGGCCCGGCCGATCTCCCATCTCATCAACGGCTTGGAAAACGAGAACTTCGTCGTTGCCCCGGATGGAACGATTCATCTCAACAGCGCCGCCGAGGGCCTGGAGGCCATTTCCGGCGAGGTCCGCGTCGAGCGCGTCTGGCGCGAGCTCGACGAGGGCGAACAGCGCGAGGTCATCAACAGCCAGCGCCTGGCCTACATGGACGAAATTCCCGTCAACTGGTGCCAGGAGTTGGGGACCGTCCTGGCCAACGAGGAGGTCATCGACGGCAAGAGTGAAGTCGGCGGATTCCCCGTCGTCAAACAGCCCATGCGCCAGTGGGTCCTGCGCATCACCGCCTACGCCGAACGTCTGCTGAGTGATCTGGAGAAATTGGACTGGCCGGAATCCCTGAAGGAGATGCAGCGCAACTGGATCGGCAAGAGCGTTGGGGCGGAGGTGGAATTTGAAATTGATCCCGCGACCATCCCCCCCGCCGCGCCGGGAGCACAAAAGGATGATGACGACCTGACCATAACGGTCTACACGACCCGGCCGGACACGCTCTACGGCGCCACCTACGTCGTTCTATCGCCGGAGCATCCCCTGGTAGAACGGATCACGTCCCCCGCCAACCGCCCCGCCGTCGCGGCCTATCGCCAAGCCGTCGCCGCACGTTCCGAGCGCGAACGATTGGCCGAAACCAAGGACAAGACCGGCGTCTTCACCGGCGCCTATGCGGTCAACCCCGTCAACGATGAGAACGTTCCCGTCTGGATCGCCGATTACGTCCTGATGGGCTACGGCACCGGCGCGATCATGGCCGTGCCGGCGCACGATCAGCGCGATTACGAATTCGCCTCGAAATTCAACCTTCCCATCCGGACGGTCGTGAAACCCGCCGACGGCTCCCAGCCCCACGCCGGCCGCGCGTTCGAGGACGATGGAATCTCCGTCAACAGCCTGGCCATCGACGGCCTGCCCACCGCCAAGGCCAAGGAGCAGATCACCCATGTCCTGGCCGCCGAGGGCGTGGGCAAACGCTCGGTGAAATACAAGCTTCGGGATTGGATTTTCAGCCGCCAGCGATATTGGGGCGAGCCGTTCCCGATCATTCTCGATGCCGAGGGAAATCCGTATGCCGTTCCGGAGAACGAGCTTCCGCTGACGTTGCCGGAGATGGACGATTTCCGCCCCACCGGAACGATGGAGCCCCCGCTCAGCAAGGCCAAGGATTGGGTCAAGGTAAAGCTCGACGGCCGCCCGGCGATGCGCGAAACCAATACCATGCCCCAATGGGCCGGAAGCTGCTGGTATTACCTCCGCTTTATCGATCCCGGCAATCTCAATCGTTTCGTCGATCCCGCCAAGGAACGCTATTGGATGCCCGTGGATTTGTACGTCGGCGGCGCCGAGCACGCCGTGCTGCACTTGCTCTATTCCCGCTTCTGGCACAAGGTGCTCTTCGACCTCGGCCACGTCTCCACGCCCGAACCGTTCAGGCGTCTCGTCAACCAGGGAACGATCCTGGGACCGATGCAGTTCCGCATGGTCACAACGCCGGACGCCAAGCCCCTGTCCTGGGAGCAGGTCTTCGGAGATTCAGAAGTTCTGCAAGCCGCGGGATCAATCGAAATCAAGGGCGTGCCGTACGAGCTCAAATTGGTTGACGAAGCGGAAGTTGAAAAGAAAGGCTCTTCGTTCGTGCTACGGTCGGATAACTCCATTCGCGTTGATGCCCATGCCTACAAAATGTCCAAAAGCCGCGGCAACGTGGTCAATCCCGACGAGGTCGTGCGCGACTACGGCGCCGACACGTTCCGGCTTTACGAGATGTACATGGGGCCCCTGGAAATGGAAAAACCATGGAACACGCGCGACATCGTCGGCATGTCGCGGTTCCTCAGCGCCGTCTATCGCAACCTCGTCGGCGACGATGAGCCAACCAAGTCCGCCAAGATCAATGGCCAGAACGTCCCGGACGATCTGGATCGCCAGACGCACCGGACGATCAAGAAGGTGGGCGAGGACATTGAATCGCTTCGGTTCAACACGGCGATCGCCGAGTTGATCAAGCTGAATAACGAGATCGGCCGCCTGAACGCGGGCGCGCCGTGGGATCTGGCGGAGATTTTCACCCTGATGCTTGCCCCGTTCGCCCCGCATCTGGCCGAGGAAATCTGGAGCCGCCTGGGCCACGAGGCCAGCTTGGCGCGCCATCCCTGGCCCAAATACGACCCGGCTAAACTCCTCGAATCCACGATGGAATTGCCCGTCCAGGTGAACGGCAAGTTGCGCGGCACGATATCCGTCCCGGCTGATGCCGCCCAGGAGCAAATTCTTTCGACCGCCAGGGAAACCCCCAGCGTCAAGCCCTGGCTGGCGGGCAAGACCCTCGTCAAGCAGATTTACGTCGATAAAAAACTGGTAAGTTTTGTCGTAAAATGATGCTCTTTGTTTTGTTTCACTTTTCTGAAAAGATAAACCGCGAAGGCCGGGAGGCTGCGCCTGCCCGGGCGAAGACGCGAAGTTGCGCGAAGAATTACCAATCTGACTTCGCGCAACTTCGCGTCCTTCGCGCCTTCGCGGTAATCTTTACTTGAAGGCCGCCATGCCCACAGAGATCGAAGCCAAAATAAAGGTCCCGGATTTAGCCGCCGTGCGCACGACGCTTCAGGCCGCCGGCGCCACGCGCATCGCCAGCGAACTGGAAACCAACAGCTTCTTCGATACCCCCGATCGTTCCCTGCAATCCTCCGACAAGGGCCTGCGCCTTCGCATCGCCGTGGACGAAACCGGCAAGAGCCGCTGCACCGTCACCATGAAAGGCCCCCTGCAAAAGGCGCGTTTCAAAACCCGCGAAGAAACTGAATTCTCCGCCGACGATTCCCGCGCGGTGCGCAAGATGTTGGAGAATCTCGGCTATCAGCTTACCCTGTCCTTCGAGAAACGCCGCGAGACCTGGGCATTCAGCGGCTGCGAGGTCGCCCTGGATGAATTGCCGTACCTTGGAACCTACGTGGAAATCGAAGCCAAAAGCGCATCGGACGTGGCGGCCGCGCGCGACGTCTCCGCCGCGCGCGACGCCCTCGGCCTGGCGGATTTACCCCTGATTTCCACCGGATATATTTCCCTTTTGGCCAGTTATCTTCAACAGCGTCAGATCAAAGATCGCCTCGTGCGGTTTTGATCCCCTGCGTCGAAACACCCGTCATGCCCGAAAAATCCTTCCTCGTTCAGCGATTCGCCAAGCTGCCCCTCGGGCAGATCCACCTGATTGGCTACAGCGTCGCCGGCGAGGAGACCGTCGTTCAGGTGCCCGAGTTGAACGTCTGCTTTGACATCGGCCGATCGCCCTATTTCGCCCTCACCAGCGACATCGTCTGCATCACCCACGGCCACATGGATCACGTGGCCGGACTCCCCTACTACCTCTCGCAACGTTCCTTTCAGGGAATGAAGCCGGGAACCATCCTCCTGCCGTGGGAGCTGGAACAGCCCATAGACGCGGTCCTGCGCTGCTGGCGCGACGTCGAACGCCAGGCCACGCCCTACACCCTGGTGCCAATGTCCCCGGGCGACGTTCACGAGGTCCGCCGTGATTTTGTCATCCGCTGTTTCGCCACCCATCATGGCGGACCCAGCCTCGGATATTCCCTCGTCAGCGTCCGCGAAAAGCTTAAGCAGGAGTACGTCGGCATGACCGGCCCGGAACTCGTCGCGTTGAAAGAGCGCGGCGTGGAGATTCAGTACCGCGTCGAGGTGCCCCTGGTCGCATACCTCGGCGACACCACCATGGGCGAAGTCTTCGACCACCCCGACGTCCAAAACGCCGAAGTGCTTATCACCGAATGCACCTTCTTCGACGCCGACCACAAATATAAGGCCAAGGTCGGCCGCCACCTCCACCTCGACCATTTCCTCGATGCCATCGACAGGCTGAAAAATCGCGACATCGTCCTGATCCACGTCTCGCGCCGCACCGGCCCCCGGCGGGCACGAAACCTCCTTCGCCGCCGCATCGGCGAACAGAAAATGAAAAATATCCACTTCTTGATGGATTTCGAGGGCGCCACCGACGCCGGCGACATCGACAACGTCCTTCCCATGCCCCCCGCCGATGCCGCGGAGTAGCCCCCGTTATCGCCATCGCCCATGAATGAACAACACTGGTGGGCCCCACCAAAAAATCGGCGGCGGCGGCCCGTAATACCCATAAGGATTCGGATCGTAATACACCGTCGGAATCCGGTTGAAATAGACGATCTGCCCCGCCTGACGCGCACCGATCTCTAAACGCCACCGAAGCCGCAACGTGCTCAGGTCCGTGCTGTCATAAGACGTTCCCCCGGGAAACGGAAAATATGCCGTCAAATCCGCCGTCTGTTCCGGTCCGATGGTGATCGGCGTCGGCGGCCGGACGATCGCCGGGCCAAACTTCATCAACGTTCCGGTGCTCAGTTCCAGGCTCGCCGGATAGAGAACTACCGTCTCGCCTCCCGTGTTATCCACGTTCAGCCGGATTTCAATCGACGGTGGAATCTGATCCTGCTGATCGTCGTACCGCACGCCGATGACCGATGCCATCGCCGTCACCGGCGGCGGATCCTGCGGCTGCGTCGCCGGAATCTGCGCCGTCACCGGACGCGGACCAAAGTTATAACCATCCACGTATTGCGAGCACCCCATCACCCCCATCAGAACCAACACGCTCAAACCAACGCAAAGTACCCGTATCATATTGATCTACTCCAATCGCGGTAATCCATCGACCGCTTGCTCAATTATATTAGTCCCCCCGCCCCCGTATAGGTTAGTCCAAAAATCCGGTAGGGACTCCCATTCCCCATCCAAAGCCCAGGGAGCTTGCTCCCTGCGGTTCCCAAGCCTAAAACCCCGTCCCCCGCTTCGCCAGCGTTATCACCCTCATATTCTCCCTCGCCTGCTCCAGCGTGATCGGAAACTCCGTTCCCTTCCGCATCGACCGATACAGCTCCGCCCAGAAATTCCCCGGCTTCGCCGGCGCCGCCGCAAATTCCTCTTCCCTCCAACTTATCTCCTCCCCCCCCGAAAAATGCGTCCCGCCCCCTCCCACCGGCGTCGCCCCGCTCGCTTTCACCCTGCCAAGTTCCTTCGCGTTGAAGTATTTCAAATGACAATGGTCCCTCCCATCGATCACCAGCGTCCCGGTCGTCCCCATCAACGTCCACGGCGGCTGAACGATCGCGGTCGCCCCGCTGATCTCAATGTCCACCACCACCCCGCTCCGCCCCCGGATCATCAGCTTCACGTGGTCCTCCGCATCCCCCCCCGCCCCCCT
>Ga0181518_10000421_pt1 | contig 46422 bp, 42 predicted proteins | sample PEATcosm2014_Bin_28_FD_119751 | JGI IMG/M metagenome (GOLD analysis project Ga0181518, IMG submission 119751) | Peatland microbial communities from MTU Mesocosm Facility, Houghton, MI, USA - PEATcosm2014_Bin01_60_metaG | ecosystem: Environmental > Terrestrial > Soil > Wetlands > Peat | place...
AAACGCGTCGCCCTTCGGGCGCCGCAGGGCTCCGCTCCGACCTGGGTGCGGGAGGTGATTCAACAGAGGGGTGGGGCCAAATGAAAAAATCAAAAGGGGCCAAATCAAGTTGACGGAACCACTTTGTTCTTCGCGCTCGGCTGCTCTTCTTGGAGTGACCCGCACTCGCTCGGTTGCTTGAATAATTTGAAGTCGCCAGTCTGGTCGATGAACGGGCGCGCGATGATCTGGAACGGACCGCAGGGTTGGAAGTCGCGCGGCTTCACGTTTTCGACGTGGACGATGTTCTGGAAAGGATCGACTAGTTTCACGGCCCAGCAAGTCGAAAGCATCGCGCCGAGATCACCGCTGCCGCGCAAGATGTTTTCGAGACTCATCTGATTCTCTTTGGCGAACGTTTTCGGTGCGTGGTGCGCTCCGACGGTCGCGCGAGAACCAGCAGCTGTGAGCGCGAACAAATCTTTGGCCAACCCTTGAGAGATGTCGCTCGCTGAACTCTCGTCACCGTCCGCAAACCGCATCGCTGTGTCGAGAAAGACGTGCGCGCCCTTCGCGGCGCAGAGCAAGCGCGGGTCTTGCAGCGGCGGCGGCGGCCCCATGTTGAGTGTACGCACAAGTAAGCGTCTATTTTGTGTATAGTCTAGTAAGCGCATCAATTTCAGCCGATGCACGAACGGCGACAGGGAGCACTCGGGGATCAAATACAATATGCGCTGCGCCGTTTCCGTAACCGGGAACAAGTCCCACAACTTCGTGCCCTCGCCCGCGAGCAGCGCTTTCACGATCGAGAGCATGATGAACGTCTTCATGTGCCCCGACAGCCCGCCGATCATCGTGCTGCCGTCGTTCTGCAGAAATCCTTCAATAGAAAACGAGAGCGGCGGTACGGTGAGGAAATCTTCTGGATCGTGGAAGAGTTCGTGCCACTTCTCTGGGTCAACGGCGGGCGCGCTGTCAGATTTGATACCTATACTTGCAAGGAGCGCCGTACCGCCAAGTGCGAATAAGGCTTTGCGGGTCCGGTGCTCGCCAGGCGCACCGTCGTCGTCGAAGCAGTGGTGGACGACGTAACCGTCCTTCACGAAGAAGCGCGAGCAGCGGATGTTTCGCTTGTTTGCCTCGTGAACCTTGCCGTAGAGCAAGCACGGCTGTCCGGTTTCACCGCCGATGCCGCCTTCTTTGTTGGCGTTGTGGTAGTCATAGGAGACGCCGCCGTCGGCTAGGCGCTTCCTGAACGGCAGTTTGTATTTTTTTAGTTCTGCTTCAAAATTGACGCCCTCTGGGATTGTTACGCCGAACTTCTGCAAGTCGTCGTCGGTCACTTCCTCGCCGCCGAGAGGATGATCTGTCTTGAGATAATCGGGCACTGCTGCGTCTGTCTGAGGCTCGGCGTGCCGTTTGAACTTGTACCATTCATCGACAGAGACTTGCGCTTCTTGGACCCCGCAAGATGTGCCGTTTAGTTCGTCGCCCGTCATCGTGAGGAAGCGTTTCTCTTCGTAGAACTCGATGTCTCCGTGAGGAATGTTCTTCGGTATTTTCGCGCGGCAGATGATGTGGATTCCCATACCGCTCGGTGTCTTCTCCGCGTAGGTGTAGTTGAAGCTGTGTAAGAAATCTTTCGCCCACTGCTCGATCTCGCCCGTCGCGGGGTCGATGCACTCGTCCAGATCGATCCCGATGTACGGGTCTTGCGGCAGGAATCGAAAGCCGATGCCGAAGTGCTCTTCGTTGTTCGCGAAGCACGCGACTACTTGCTCGAACGTCCAGCAAGGCATCTTGTTCGTCGGCCCGGTGAGGCTTTCGCCCGTGAAGGGATCGACGGGCACTTTGTCCGTGCCGCAACTTTTCCAGCAGCACCAACGTTTGAGTTTCCTCAATTCTTCGGGGATGTTCGCGAAGAGAGCAGCATCGGAGCGCTTTGGTTCGCGCTTCTTCTTAGCCGAGGTGATGGGGATTGTTCGCGCGCCCATCAGTGCACCTCCAGCCTGTGCTTGCGAAACTCGGCGTGGAGTCGGGAGAGGTCTTCGCGGACTTGGGCTTCGACGCCCAAGGGCTTGGCGCACGCGGGTATGCCGAACTTGACGCTGCGGTCGAGCAGTTCCTCCCAGCGATTCTCCTTCACCAGCACGGCGCACGCGGGGCAGGCGCCCCACGCGCACTCGTACCTTATGGAGAACGGCGTGCCGCCGTTGTGCGTGAACGAGGCGCAGGCGAAGTCGGTGAACGCGTCGCTTTCGAGGCCGCAGAAGTCGCAGATGTTGCCGACGCCGTCAAACAGCACGGTGGTCATGCGCGGCCTCCGTCCTTCCTCAACTTCCGCCGATACGCCCGCCACAAGCGCTTGACGAGATCCGGGTCGTCAACCATTAGCTTGTAGAGATGCGCCAGAAGGGCCTCGTCGCCGTCGGGCGCTTCCGGGTCGCAGCGGACTTCGCTGCACAAATCCGAGATGTCGCTGTTATCGTGGGGAAAATCCCGACAGAATTTTTTGAATGACACTCCGGTCGCAACTTCAATCATGACTGCCTCACCATCTTCGCCTCCCCGCCAGCGACCGGACCGGTGGGGTAGGCTGGAAACTTTCCTACGCCTCGTAGGGCAACTGCCCGACTGCCTTCTCTATTTTGCTCAACGTTAATTCAGGCATCAGCTGATCGACCGTTGGCATTGCTTCGAGGAAGGCTTTTGCGTTTTCTGAATCCATCCCCTCTTCGACGATCTTCCCGATCAGCTCGACTTCTTTGCGTTCGATGAGCGATTTTGCCCGCAGTGCTTGGGATTCGAGTTCGCTCTTGGCGACGCGGATCAACTCCGCGCGGCGCTCTTTGGTTGCATTCTCTCCACGGCGATACCATCTAACGTCGAGTTCAGGCCGGAACCTGTCTGGAATTCCTAGTTCTCGGCAACGCTTTGCGAGTTCGGCGTCGAGTTGCTTGACCTTGGCGTCCGCTTCCTTGCTCAGTTCAGCCCAATGTTCGTCGTACTTGTCATACGTGGCTGCAAGCTGAGCTTCGAAGTGAGCTAACTTCGTCCCGATGCTTGCCATCACTTCATTTCTGGCGACCCGCGAACGCAGCCGGACAAGCTTCGCTAGTTCGGACCGTTCAGCGGAACTCATTCGCTGTGATTTGGTGGTGAGTTTCATGCCGCCACCCGCTTCTTCCCGCGTCCCACGGGCGGACGCCCGACGCCCACGGCTACTTCCTTGTGGACGCCCCTCGCGCGCCACTCGTCCAGATCGATTTTCGTGTATCTCGGCGATGTTCCGACGTAGCTGACCTTTGGCCCGTGGCGAGCGGTGATCGGCTTGCCGAGCCTCTCCGCTCGTGCTCGGAGACAGCGCATGACGGACAGGCTGCCCGGCGTGAGCTGGCAGTACGCGGCGGCTTGCTCGGTTGTCAGAGGGATGCCGGCAGATGCGATCTGGCCGACTTCGATGAGGAACTTCGCCGAGAATCTTACAGGCTTGTTTCGTTTCTTCGCCATGTTCGCGCTCCCGAAAATAAAAGGAGGGCGCGGGGATGTGATCCCGGTGCCCTCCGAGCGCGCGACACGGCTGAAAGAGCCAGTGAAGCCTGGGGTTGACGAGGCCCCAAGATCGGTGTTGCTGGAAGATTGTTTGTGGTTCGAGGAGTCACGCGCTCACCTGTCTCGAAAAACTCGAACCGGTCAGGTTCGTTCTCACGAGCTAAACTCTAAACGCGCGTGGTCGAGAAATGTTTACTAACAACGAGCACGCTTTGTTTTTAGTACAGGGGGAGCGAGCGCGTTCTTCGTGAAAATGCGGCCGTCAGCGAGGTGGTAGATGTTCAAACGGAAAAGATAATCGCTCTGCGGGCTTCCTGTTGCGAGATTTCTGGACACTATCTGTTGTGCGGTTTTGCGCCTGAGCCCTTGGACGCCACTTCTAATAGTGTTGCAGCGCAAGTAGCCTACATATATGAGTAAAAATCTGGAAAAATCGCCTACTTGTTTTTTCTGCGATAAGCAGCGGGGACGCTTTCGGGGTCGTACCACTTGTTCTTCTTGTGACCGTAAAACTCTTTCAGGATTTTGTCCTTGATGCGCCAGTTCATTCCGCCGCGGTCATCGTCTTCTGTTTTCATCTTTACGACCCTCTTCCGGTGCCGGTCCCACGCGCTCCTGACGGTTAGCCAGCGCTCTCGGCCGGCCGGGTCCTCGAAAAAATCCCTGGCCGTGAACTTGCACGCTTCCGTCAGACTCCATCCTCGGGCCAGGCACTCTTCGACGGTCCAGAACAGCACGTTGTCTTGTATGAGGTCCATCTGGCGGCCCGTCTTTTTCACCCCCATGACGAGATCGCGCCCAAGTTTGTACTGCGCGTCGCGCAACCAATGCGGCTCGGCGATGCGGTGCGCCTTGCAGTAAGTGATCGCCCTGTTCAGCGGGGGCTTCTTTCGCTGGGACCGCTTGTACTCGGCTCGGTAATTCTCCAGCACGGCGTGTTTCTTAGGCACGGGACGCCCCCGCCGAGAGCTGCTTGCGCGCCGCAGCGACTCTGCGCTCGATCTCCGCCTCGCCCGCCAGGACCGTTTCTCTCTGCACTTGCTGCGCTAGGTGCGCGTAGCGCTTCGTGCTCTTCACGTCCGCGTGACCGACCGCAGCGCCAGCCTGCTCCAAGCTGCGCCCTGCCATCACTTGATATGAAACGTACGTGTGCCGGAAATCGTGAATCCTGAAATTGCGCGGGTCGCTGCGCGGGAAGTCCAGCCCGGCTGCCTTGAAGAACTTTTTCAGCATGGTGCCGTTGAAGTCGAAGCGCGGCTTCTTTGGGTCGATGCTTCTGTCCTTGCGGCTGCCGGGGAACACGTACACGGGAGAGATGTTCCTCATCTGCTCTCGCTCTCTGAGGATTCTGACCGCGATGGGACTCAACTCTACGGTGAACGGCTCCCCGTTTTTGGTCTCGCTCGCCAAGAGCTTCCACGTCTGCGTGGCGAGGTTGATGCCGCCGCTCGCCGGGTCCGTTTCCCAGCGGGCATGCATCGTCGTCTTTTTTCGCTGCCCGCAGGCGATGCTCAGCAAAACGAAGTCGGCGAGGTCGCGGTGCTCGCGCGAGCCCTTCCTGTACTCCTCGGCCACGTCGCGCACGCGGACGAGTTCCTGCTCCGACAGGTAGCGACTGCGCATGTTCTCTTCGTAGAGGTCGTCGTCCTTGTGGAGCCGCGCCGGGTTCTTCCCCACCCACAGTTCGCGGTCGATGGCCCACTTGTAGACCGCGCGCACGTAAGCGATGGTGTGGTTCGCGGTGCTGCCGCCGACCTTCTGCCATAACTTCCCGTAGCGCGCCAGAACGTCCTTGCGGGTGATCTCGCCCAACTCCTTCTGCTTCCAGTCGTCCAGGTACCAAGTGAACTGTTCGCGGATGCTCTTCGCGTTCTTCTCGGGGTTCTTCGTCGTCAGCATGATGTGCTGGCTGATGTAGAGTTCCATCAAGGATTCCAGCGTCAGCACGTCGGGCACGTCCGGCGACGCGAAGGGGTTCGCCCCCGCGAAGCCCTTCTTGCGATACGCTTCGAGCTTGTCGTCGAGGTCCCCGGCCATCCCACGCGCCACCTCGACCGAGATCGCCGGGTGCTCGCCGAGCGTTCGCCAGGTCAGCTTGCCGTTGACGCTCCTGTACCAAAAAAAACTCCGCTTCCCGCTAGAAGTCAGGCGCAGGCCGAGCGACGGCACCTTCGCGTCGTACGCGCTCGCCGTCTTCTCGGGTATGGGTTCTTTCTGGATCTTGCGGTCGTTGAAGTAGAAGCGCCGCGTCGCCGCCGCGTCCTCGTGCTTCCCTCTCGCCCTCGTCTCCATTTCGCCTCCTAGTCTAAGCTCAAGTCTAAGAAACCTAAAAATCTAAGGTAATCTAAGATAATGAGCGTTAATGACTACGAGAGAATTATACGACTAAAGGCTTTGTTTGTAAATAGTTATAAATAAGCGTTAATGAGAGCTAAGGGACATAGATTCTATAGACCATGAGATACACGATGACGCCGGTGACGCAGACGTAGAACCACAGCGGAAGCGTCCAGCGCGCGATGAGGCGATGCCTGTCAAAGCGTCCCAGCCAGGCACGGCGCAGCGTAACGAGAATCAGCGGAACGATCACGATGGCCAGAATGGTGTGAGAGCCGAGTAGCGCGAAATAGACGGGACGAATCCAGCCTTGGCCCTGGAACGCGACGTGGCCCACGCGATAGTGATAGACGAGGTAGGAAACGAGGAATACTGTGGAGACCGCGAAGGCGGAGAGCATCAGTTTCTTGTGCAGGTCGCGTTTGCCGGAGCGGATGGCGGCGTAACCGGCGGCTAGAAGAATCGCGCTGGTGCCGTTAAGCGTAGCGTTGAGTGCGGCGTGGGAGAACATGGGGCGGACCTTTCGTGGAATGAGGATGTCGGGTCAAGGTTATCAGATATCAGTTATCAGCTATCAGGAAGCGGCGACCCGCGACCGGCGATCAGGAAACAACCCCAAGAACCGACCTGAAGGTCGGCCACTCCAACTGCCAAAACTACCGCGGAAGCTTGTCGTACATCATCAAGCCCAACAGGATCGGTATGTGCAAAACGGTGGCGTGCATCAGCCACTTGGCGCGATTGTTGGACTTGGAATTCGCCGCCCACAAGCACACTTGAACAAGGCCGGTGCAACTGACCAGCGCGCCAAAGAAATAAAGCACGCCGGCAAAGCCCATGATCGTGGGCAGCAGGCTGACGGCTACGAGCGACGCGGCATAAAGGATAATCTGGCGGAAAGTGCGCGTGCCGTCCTTGTCCACAACAGGCAGCATCAGGATGCCCGCGCGGGCGTAGTCTTCGCGGTACATCCAGGCGATGGCGTGGAAATGCGGGAATTGCCAGAAAAACAGAATGGCGAAGAGCAGCCATGCCGGCGTGTCCAGCTTGCCGGTGGCGGCGGTCCAGCCGATCATGGGCGGAATCGCGCCGGGAATGGCGCCAATGAAGGTGGCCCAAACGGTGTGCTTCTTCAGCGGCGTATACGCCAGCAAATAGCTGAGGCAAGTGAACAGGCCGAGCAAACAAGGGAGAAAACCGCCGATAATCGCGAGATCCACGGCTCCTGCCACGCAAAGGAGCACGCCAAAGCGCAGCGCTTCCGTCGGCGTCAACTGACCGCTGGGAAGCGGGCGCGAGGCCGTGCGGCGCATGGTGCCGTCGGCCTCGCGCTCGATGTAGTGATTCAACGCTGCCGTGCCCGCGGCGATCAACATCGTGCCAAACACCACGTGCAGCAGGTGCAGCCAATCCACGGGGCCACGCACACCCATGTAAAAGCCCGCGCCGGTAGTCATCAGAACCAGGAAGGACACGTCCGGTTTCGTGAGCGCGATATAGGCGCTCAACTTGCCGGGTTGCGTGAGTTCCGTGGTCCGGGCCGTGCTCATTGCGCGGGCATCTCACCTCGCGTCGTCGCCAAGAGCACTTCCGTGTTTCGCGGAACCAGGCGGTAACACAGAAGCACGGTCACGATGGAAACAGCAAAAAGAATCGCGCCCACAACGGTATGCACGACCGTCGAGAACACCATGAACGGCATGGGCTGCGGGTCATTCGCGCTCTGGATGCGCGCCCACAGCGCTGTGAGGCCCAGAATTATCTGAATGCCCACGATCATGTGCAGCAGCACGCGCGCGCGGACCATCTCCCGCACTTGCGGGAAGCGGCTGCGCATCACCAGAGCCGTCCAGACCACCATGAGGAGCACGAGCGGGGCGCCGTAGACGTGCGGTTTCAGAGAAAGGTATTTGTGCCGAAAGCCAGCGCCAGCCAGTATCTGCGCGAAAATGACAAAGGCGTTGAGTGTAACGATGGAGTGAATCGGTGGACTGCCGCGGTCTTCGTATTGCGGCAGATTCTCCATCCACCAGCGGCTGGTAACCACGGCAATGCTCACCAGAAGCGCAAACACGATCTCCGCCGCGCAGGCATGCATTACGGGAAGCCAGTAGTGCAGCAGTTTCAACACCGTGAGGCCGCCGAGGCCGCCTTGCAGACAGACGCCCGCCACGGCAAAAGCGCCCAGCCAGCGGACCCCGGGGCGTTCATCTTTGCGCCACAGCATGAACGCCAGCGCGATGACCAGGAAGCCGAGGGCCGCGGCAATCAGCCGGTGCGAATGTTCAAAGGCGATGCCGCCAACCATCGGTGGATTGAGCGTGCCGTAGGAGAGCGGCCAATCGGGTACCGCGAGCGCCGCATCCTCGGAAGTGACCAGGGCACCGGCGGTCAGCAGGCCCACGGTCCAGCACACCACGAAAAGGGCGTAGCGATGTATGCCAGGATGATAGGTGGCTTTCATAAATTTCGGGCCCCAAGTCCCGAAATGTGGATTATAGCGCAACAAAAACGTGAACGTGTCTCTACACGTCCCCGAACCCGTTTGGAGTGCGGCTTCGCCTGAGCTTCGAAGGGTGCCTTGTCGCCTCTTTCTCGCCTGCAACCCCACCACCCCATTGTCATTCCGCTTGCCCTGAGCGAAGTCAAAGGGACCGGAGCGCCGCCGCTTTCTCACTGCCACAGCACCAACCGATTGTCATTCCGACCGGAGCGGCCCGATCTTCTCCTCCGCGCCGTTTTGTGGCGCATCGGGCCGCGTAGTGGAGGAATCTCTCCTCGGCTTCACGATTCGCAGCCTGTAAAGACACGCCCTCGCTTGCGGCCTATACCGACGCACTTTCCGCCGACACCTCCACCGCACGCAGCACCAAATCCTTCAACGCTCCAATAAACAGCGGGCTATCGCCGACGGCGGGCATCATGCGGAAGCGCTCGATGCCCCATTTTTTGGCGTCGCCGCGCCCATCAATGTTGATTTCGTGCAGCGTTTCGATGTGCTCGGTTACAAACGAAATCGGCGCCACCAGCGCTTCCTTGATGCCTTCGTGGCCCACGCGTTCCAGCGTCTCGAGGAAGGAAGGCTCCAGCCACTTCGCGGGGCCGACCTTGCTCTGAAAGCACAAAATATGCGTGCGCGGCCAATTCGCATATTCCCGCGCGCCCTGCTCGCAGACTAGCCGCACGGTTTCCTCGACATGCTTCGGATACGGGTCGCCCTTCTCGACCAGACTCATGGGCAATCCATGCGCGCTGAAAATCAACTGCGCGCGGGCGCTATCGGGAAACTGGCGCAGAATCTTCCCAATATTTTTCACCAGCGCTTCGATGTACAGCGGGTGATCGTAGAAATACTCGATGGTGCGTTCGGGCAGAGTGTCGACGGGCTCGCCATAGACGCGCCGCCACTCCTTCAGGCTGCTGAGCGTAGTGGCGTAAGAATAGTGGGGATAGAGCGGCAGGAGCACGAGTTCATCGAGGCGGCCTGCCTGCTTCAATGCGGAGACGGCGTCTGCGGTGAGCGGCTTCCAGTAACGCATGGCGGTGAAGGCGACGGGCTCGATGTACGGCTGCAACACGGCCACGAGCTTGCGGCGCTGGCGCTCCGTGAGAATCCCGATGGGCGATCGGCGGCCGATCATGCCGTAGCGCTGGGCGACGGGCACACAGCGCTTTTTGGCAATGTAGCGGGCGAGCGGGCCGCGCATGAAATTCAGCGGACCCAGCCGAATGATGTCCGGATCGAGAAAAAGATTGCGCAGGAAGGGCTCAACGTTCTCCAGCGAGTCGGGGCCGCCCAGTTGAAAAAGGACGATGCCCACTCGTTTTTTGGAATTAATGCTCACGGATGCTTCCTTTTTCTTCGGGCACGAAGAGGGATTCGTCGCTTCGCGGACTGCGTTCTGAATGACGGAGTCCCTGCTCTTACTTGCAGCGAGGCAAGGAGTTTTTCAGGCGTTCGACCTCGGCGCGCAGGTCGTTGGTGCGCTTGGCGATGGAAACATAGAATAGAAAGAACGCGCCCCAGCCGATGAGATACGCGGCAAATACGCTGTTCAGATTTTTCATTGTGCCTCCGCTTCCCGCTTCAGGATATCCACTTCCGACCTCATTTTTTCCAGCATGTAACGCTCGACGATCAGGAACGCCGCAAACATGTGCATGGCCAAAACATTAAACAAAAAGACCTTCTTCATCGTGGGATCGAGTCCGGAGCCCGGACCGCCCATGATGACCGGCGCCGGATGCTGCGTGCGCCACCAGCGGATGGAGAAGAAAACCAAAGGAACGTCAATAAAAGCGAAGATTCCAAAGAGCGCACTCAGGAGCGCCCGGCGCTCGGGTTCTTCGATGAGGGTGCGCAAGAGTAGATAAGAGACGTAGAGCAACCACAGGACGAAGGTGGAGGTGAGGCGCGCATCCCAGGTCCAATAGATGCCCCACGCAGGTTTTGCCCAGATCGGCCCGGTGATCAGCACCACCGTCGTAAGGACCAGGCCAACTTCGGCGGCGGAAACGCCCAGCCAGTCGTACTTTTGACCGCGCTTCCATACGTACAACAGATTAGCAATGAAGCAAAGAAGGAATGCATCCATGCCGGCCCAGGCGCTGCCGACGTGGAAATAAAATATACGCTGGAGCACGCCCATGGTGCGCTCTTCCGGCGCCACATAGAACGATGCGTAGGCCGCCGCGATGACCAACAATATGGCTACCGCGCCGAGGATGATGCGTTTACCCATTGCGGATTACTCCTCCAGAAGATATTCGCCGAAAAGCCATAGCGCCGTCAAAAAGATAAGGTCAAACACGGCCAGGAATCCGATGCCCTTCCACTGCACAAACGGCTCGCGATCCAAAAGGCTCGCCGTCACCAGCGAACTGACCACCAACACCGGGGTAAGCAATGGCAGCAGGAGCAGTGGCAACAGCAATTCTCGCATGCGCGCCTGCGCGGAGATGGCGGAGATGGCGGTTCCGGCAATGGAGATGCCCAGGCTCCCGACAAACAACACCAGGATCAGGACAGGCAGTTTGGACCACAGCGGAATGTTATAGAAGATGGCAAAAAACGGCAGCATCAGCAGCTCGGTCAAAAGAAGAAAGAGCGTATTGGCGATGAGCTTGGCGAGGAAAATCGCGAAGGGGTCGCTGACGGCCAGGCGCAGCGAGCTGAGCGTATCGTTGGTCTGCTCGCGCAGAAAGCAGGATTGAAACATTAATGACGACGCAAACAAAATCGCAAGCCACAGCAGCCCGGGTGCGAATTCCCGCGCCTCCTCGGTGCCCGGATTGATCGCAAAACTGAACAGCACCAGGACGATCAGGATGAAGACGGCGGTGGTGGTCAGCAGCTCGCGCGAACGGAATTCCGTGCGCAACTCTTTGCCCAGAAGTATCGCCGTGTTGTAGAGGAGGCTCATGGCGTCGCTCAGGCGCACCCAAAGGTGAGGATCGAATGCAGCGACGCGCCGAACTTAGTGTCCGCCACGACACTGCCTGCATCGAGCTGCACGGCGCGCGTGGCCAGCGCGGACATTTCCGATTCGCCGTGAAGGCTCATTAGCACCGTGCAGCCAGCGCGATTCAGTTCGCGCAAGGAATTCGCCAGCCAGGTGATGCCGGGCGGATCGAGCCCCGTGGCTGGCTCATCGAAGAGCAGCACCGAGGGGCGATGAATCAAGGCGCGCGCAATGGCGATGCGCTGGCGCATGCCGCGGGAAAAAGTGCGCACCAGAGAATCGCGGCGTTCCATCAGGCCCACTTCGCGGAGCAGTTCTTCGGCGCGGGCCGCGGGATTTTCGACATCCTGAAGTTTGGCGAACAGCAACAGATTCTCCTCGGCAGTCAGCTCGTCGTAGACCATGGTGGCGTGAGCGACATAACCGGGACGTCCGCTGGCGGCGGGCGGCGAACCTGGCCCGGGAAAACTCAGCTCGCCTGCCGTGGGTTTCACGATTTGTGCGGCGATGCGCAGCAGCGTGGTTTTGCCGGAGCCGTTGCGCCCCGCAAGGACCACGCATTCGCCAGGTGCAATTTCAAAAGAGACGCGGCGCAGGGCGAAAAGTCCGCCATAGCGTTTGTCGATGTTCTCGAAACGAAGTCCCGTTGGAGGTATGCGCAGCGCAGTCACAGAAGGTTTTCCGGTACGCCATTTTCAAGCTGGGGGCCGAGCTAATACTAACCCAAAAGAAAGGCGCTCTTGCGGATTTGATTACTCCATAAATGCGGCGGCCCTTGGAAGCTCCCTTCGAAGCTCAGGGCAAGCAGGGTAAACAACCCGCCGCACTCCAAGAAGCTCAACCCTTGACAAGATCGCGCAGCAGCTTTTCAAACTGGGCGCGCTCCCGGGCGTACTCTTCCTCGGAAATCGTACCGGCTTGCTTGCGGAGTTCCAAGCGAAAGATGGCCTCCTTCAGCGAATCGAGGCTCGCACTCACTTGGGCGCTCACCTCGGCGACACTGCTAGGTGACGCGGCAGTCGGAGCGGCGCCAGCGGCAGGCGCTGGCTTGCCGGCCTTTGCGGACGGCTTGCGCGGCGCGACAGGAGCATCTTCGAGTTCCCCAGCAGAGCCCGCGGCCACAAAAACTTGCTTTCGCGAGAGTATAACCGCGCCGAGGGCAAAGAGCGCCGCAAGGCCGATCATCAGCGGCCATTTCAGATCGTCCAACCGCCCGGGAACGGCTTGAATGTTCTCGCTCTCCGTGCGCGAGTTCCCTTCTTGCCCGCCCTGTTGTTCTTGCGTGCCACCGGCGTCCGCGGCTTGCGGATTGCCAATGCCTGAGAGCTGCACGAGCAAGCTCGCCCTTGAAGCCAGCGGTTCGTGCGTGTACACCATCATGCCCTGCTCTTGCCCGGCAGGCTTCAAGCCGTCGCCCGTAACGTTCACACCCGGCGGCGCAACGACGAGTATTTTCAAGCCGCCGTAAGCGGCCGGCAATTTCACCGTGGCGGCGTTTCCGGGATAGGCGAGTTCGTAGGAAAGGCGGATGCTCGTTTCGCCGGGGCGGAACGGATACGCGATGGCATAGCGGCCCTTGCCCTTATCAATGGACGCTTGCGGCACGGCCATGCCCAGAGAACTGATCGTGGTCACTTGTTGCAGTGTGGCCTTATCCGGAATTGCGAAATCAAAATTGCCCTCCGTGCGAAAGTAGGCTACGGGAGGATTCGAGTTATTTTGCACGCGATACTCTTCGGCGCCGATCAGTTTGTCGCCGTTGGGCTGGAAAATAATGATGTGGGAATCGGGCGTGATGGATTTGGGATCCTTGGAGGTTTCGTAAATGTCCACCTCCACTTCCGGGCGCCCCGGCGGAAGAAACGTGTTGAACGAATTGTCCTTATAAGTGGCGCGGATCAGGATGGGTCCCATGCCGATGGCATCGCTGGTGACGGTGAATTGACCCTGCGCACCGCTTTTGCTGGAGCCAACTTCCACCATGCCCGCGGTGGGATTCAGCAGCGTGAGCGGAATATCCGGCGCAGGCTTGCCGGTGGTGCGATTAATCACCGTACCATGGACGGTGCCGGCATAAGCGGCAGAGGCAGCGAGAAAACCAGCGACGATGGCAAGAAGGATTCGCGGACAGAACCGATTCATCGAGCGCCCCGCTCCGTCACGACGGCCTTACCACCTCGCGGGCGCCGCACCTGGAATTCGGTGGCCTGCTCGATTTCCGTGAGCACGACGGCGGCCTCGTTTTCCAGCGTGGTTTTCATCGTTTCGTAATCGCCTTCGGAATATTTTCCGGCGCGGTATTCGAACTTCAGGTCGCGCAGATTGTCGTAGATGGCATCGCGGCGCTCCAGCAATTGGTCGAGCTTGGTGCGGTGCGGGGCCAGATCGGAAGCGTCCGGATGAATGTAGAACACGAAAAGAAAGGTGGCCACAGCCAGGCCAAGGCAGGCGCCACCAACGGCCAGGTCCTGCGGGTTTATTGCCAGTGCGAGAAACACTCCCTCGAGAATCACGTTAGTCCTCGGTCTCGCGAGCAACTTGAGCGCGAGCCCTATCAAGAGCCTCGCTGTGAACGCTTGGCCCTTCCGGAGCAGCGGCAATTTGGCGATAGCGCATTTTGCGTACAACAAAAACGAGCAGCGCAAAGCCAACGACGGAATAGAAGACTGGCATCAACCAGGCAACCAGGCCAAAGCCCTTTTTCGGGGGTTCCACGTAGACGGCGGAGCCGTATTCGGCAACAAAGGCGTCGATGATTTGCTGCTGCGACTCACCCTTCGCAAGATGCTCGTCAACTTCTTTCAGCATAGCTTTGGCGGTGTCACAAGGTCCAGAGAACGAGCCTCCGGGATGGGCACAGCCACCGGCACTCATGTCGCATCCTCGGCACATGCATTTCAGGTGCATGCCGATCTCTTTGGCGCGATCGGAATACCCAGCCTGGGCGGCCCAAAGAGGTCCGAATGCGAATGCAACCATAACGGCGAGAAATCCAATTCGCTTTAATCTAATCATGGCCCTCTTTCAATGTGACCGAAGGATTCAGTGCGGCAGCCACGGGCCCAACCGCAGGTTGCCTGGCCCCGGCAATCACCAACGCAGCGCGGCGATTCGGCATAAGGGCTAGCAGAGTGCCCATCACCACCCAAACGCCGCCAAGCCAGATCCACTTCACCAGGGGATTCAGGAAAGCGTGAATCACCGGGAGATTTGTGTCCGGATCAATTCCGGCGAAAACCACGTAGACATCCTCGCGCAAGGTGGAATAAATGGCGACCATGGTGCCGTTCGACTGGTCCCGGCCCTGGAATGCGCGCTTTTCCGGGTACAACATCATGAGTTGCTTGTTGCCTTTCAGGACCTCCACGATCATGCGCTCGGCGGTGTAATTTTTTTCAGGTTTCGTGTCGGCGGTCTGCAGCACAAGCGTGTAGGGGCCGAGTTTCATGGATTCGCCCAGATTCATGGTCTTCTGGACGTCCGTATTGAACGCGGCGCCCGCCAAACCAATAAAGATCAGCACCATGCCGAAGTGCACGACGTAGCCGCCGTAGCGGCGCGTGTTGCGCATGGCGAGTTCGTGCGCGGACATCATCAGGCTCATGCCGGAGCGCGTCGCAATCACCTTTGCGCCGCGGTAAAACTCCATCACGATGGTCCAGAACACGAAGCCGCAGAGGAAAAGACAAACCAGTGAGACCGCATTGCGGTAGTCAAGAACATAAGCAAGAACGGCGGAAAGCGCGCCGACCGCGAGGGGCCAGGTGAAGTTGCGCTTGAGGCTGTCCGTAGATGTCTTGCGCCAAGCGAGAAGCGGCCCAACTCCTGTAAGAAAAAGTATGCCGAGGCCGATGGGAATCATGATTTTGTTGAAGAAGGGCGCGCCCACGCTGATGCGCGAGGGCGTGAACCACTCCGTAAAAACGGGGAAAAGCGTCCCGGAAAGAACGGCAATGCAAGCAACTAGAAACAGCAAATTGTTAAACAAGAAGCTGGACTCGCGGGAAATCAGCGAGTCGAGTTGATTCTCGCTCTTCAAATAGTCGCGATTCTTGACGTAGGCGACGAAACACACGACTAGCGTCAATAGCATGAAGCCGACAAACCACGGCCCGATCTGCGAGTTCGCGAACGCGTGCACGGAACTCACCACGCCGCTGCGCGTAAGGAACGTCCCCAGTATGCACAGCAGGAACGTGCAAAAAACCAGCCAAACGTTCCACACCTTCATCATGCCGCGCTTTTCCTGCATCATCACCGAGTGCAGAAACGCGGTGCCCGTTAGCCACGGGAGAAGCGAAGCGTTCTCGACCGGATCCCAGCCCCAGTAGCCTCCCCAACCGAGCACGGCGTAAGCCCAGTGCGCGCCAAGAAGAATGCCGATGGATTGGAAGCACCAGGCGATCATCGTCCATTTGCGGGTAAGGTGAATCCACTTTTCCCCGGGATAGCGCGCCAGCAACGCAGCCAGCGCAAAGGCAAACGGAATCGTGAAGCCGGTGTAGCCGGAATACAGATTAGGCGGATGGATGACCATCTCCGGGTACTGCAGAAGCGGGTTGAGGCCGTTTCCATCCAAGCGGACGAACGGTTCCAATACGCCGCTGGCACTCACGTTGGCGAGGGTCTTGAAGGGGCTTTCGACAAAATTGTTCAGGGTGAGAAAGAAAATCTGCACGCCGGCGAGAATCACGCCGACGTAGGGCATCAATTCGCCGTTCTTATGGCGATAGGCGATGAGTACCGAAATGACGTAAACCGCGAGGAGGAAGCTCCAGAACAGCAGAGAACCCTCCTGGCCGGACCACAGAGCGGCAATTTTATAGAACGCGGAGAGATCGCGATTGCTGTGGGAAACCACGTAAGCCTGAGAGAAGTTGTCGCTGAAGAGCAGATATCCGAGGCTGAACGTGCCGATGAAGATCAGCACGCAAGTGGCGATGCCCGCCTGGCGCGTGCTCTTAACCAGCAGCGGGTGCCGCGTGATGAGCGCGCCAATGCCCCCCACGAACGCATACACGGCGCAGACAAACGCGAGCAGAAGTGTAAACGAACCGAATACATCCATGATCAGCCTTCCGCCTCTCCCCCGTAGGTTTTTCTGCTGGGCGCGCTACATGCTGCTCTGTTGGGTCGTGCTGGAAGTTGCGGGCTTGTCTCCCCCGGGTGCCGCTTCGTACTTGGAGGCGCATTTGGCCTGGACGTGCTCCGCAACAAATTGGCCGTTGGAACCCGGGCGGCCTTCCACCAGTGCCTGAGACTTGTCCACAAACGTATCGGGAAGCGGATCGCTGCCGATATAGCTGACGGGAAGGGTCTTGCCCTGCTCTTCCAGCACGAAATCAGTGCGCCCCGCAGAGTGATGGATGCTGCCGGTCACCACCGTGCCCGCCAAACGCATCCGATGGTTGCGCGCGGAGCCTTGGAGTTGTTGGTATTCAGCGATAGTGTGGTAGTAAGTCTTGCTCTCGCCGTAGCCCATCCAGGCCAGGAAACCCAGCGAAACGACGATCACGCCGATACCCACGCCAAATTTAGCCCGATTCTGCACGAATCACTCCTTGCACAGGCCGCCGGACTGTAATCTTACCATAATCAACAGCATGTGCGACCCACTCACAGCTTCAGTTAACCCATCACTTTCCGCAGTGATGCCCGTCACACAGGCCTTGCCCGTCACGGTAAGCTCCCTGCGGCCAACGTGCGGCAAAAATCCTCCATTTCGCTCTCACTGGCGCTGCCATCAAGCGCCCACGGCCCGTAAGGGCCTATGAACACGGGAGATCCTAAATCTGCTTCCGTGAACTTCCCTGCCAGGGCGGCCAATTCCCTGGAAAACAGCAGAATCCGCTTAGGCTTGAGGGACTTGCGAATGCGCGCGATCGCGGCGGGTAGCTGCTTTTCGAGGAGTTGCTGGGCGTCGGCGGTCGACATGCCTGGCTCCAAAGGGCATTCCAGAACATGCGTGAGAAACAGGCCGCGCCTCTGAAATTCCGTGAGTATGGCATCCGCGGACTTCCCCTCTCTGGGGATTCGCAAGGCATCCAGCAGGTTGGCCGCCTCACCCTGATAGTTCCCTTCCGGGAAATAAAGAAACGCAGCGTCAGCTTCAGGCGCAATGCCGCCGAGGAGCAGTGCCTGGATGTGCACCGGCCGGTAGCGCGTAGTCCATTCCAGCCGCTGCAGCCGTCGCGCCAGGTGCGCTGGCGAGGCGCTCCGGCCGCAGCCGTCGCACCGGAGCGAAAGTGGGGTTGCCATGGTCATTAGAAAGCGTAGTCCAAGCAGAAAAATGGCGCAAATGTGCGGTGGGACAAATAGTTTCCGAGTGGCCCGCGATACGTCCAGAATATAGGTGGTCCGCACAATGCGTGTAATCGCCTGATAGCGTCAACTGAGGCTGCAATCTCTCTGCACTCTCAGTTTGCCCAACGCGATGGTGGATCCGCGCAGGCGTAAAACAACTGTTCTTGAAGAGTTCTCTCTCTTCCCCTTTGGGAGAGTATCTGCCCTAATTCCACATCCCCGCATTTAGGAGCCAAACGAGTGCACCGAAAGACGGCGCGAATTGCAGGCGCACTGTATGCGATGATCAGTAATTGGGATCGATCCTTCCATCCACAGACACGCCCCTTTGACTTCGACGGAACAAAGCCAACTCGGCAGACGTATCACCCTGAAAGGAGGGACCCGCTGTGACGAATCTGGTTCTCATTCTTCACGTCATTGCGGGCACGATCGCGCTGTTCGCGGGTATCGTTGCCATGTCCTCCCGCAAGGGCGCGCGCACACCGGATGGCGGGGACCGTCTTTTTCGTATCGATGCTTGTTATGGCGGTCTTCGCGGATTATCTCGCCGTAGCAATACCCGAGCAGATTCCCAATTTGTTTATTGGCACGTTCACCATCTACCTTGTGGCGACGGCGTGGTTGACGGTTCGGCGCAAAGAGCGGTCTGTCGGTATTCCTGAAAAGATTGCTCTATTTGCAATTCTGTGCCTCTTCATCCCCTTTGTGATCCTGAGCTTTCAGTTGGCGACTGGCTTGAAGCCTTCTTTCGAAAGCGCTGTCCCCCTAGAAGGCCCTGTCCGCATTGCGATCTACAGCTTCACGTTCTTCGTCGCTATGGCGGCGATTGGCGACGCCAAGTTAGTACTGGCTGGTGGCATTACGGGCGCGCGACGCATTGGGCGGCATCTTTGGCGTATGTGTTTAGGACTCACTTTCGCGGCCGGTTCAGCGTTCACCAACGGGTTGCCACGGCTACTCCCGAAGACAGTGCATGTTCCGCTACTCCTCTTGTTTATTCCTCAATTGACCTCGCTCGTGTTGCTGGTCTTCTGGATGATCCGCGTGCGGTTCACGGGTTGGTACAAAGATTTGACGCCGAATTAAACCACGTTTCGTGTTGTCGGGAGCCCTTACCTTGGGATTATTCGAGGTTACGCCCTGACTCGCCCTGGTCGTTTCCCTATCGATGTGTCTGATTCATGACCTGGGCGAGGTCCCATGGCCAATGGTAGACGGTGCCAACTGCAAACAGTGTTTCGGGAACGAGCTTCTCTCCGCCGGGCCTGTCGTTCGCCATGATGACCGCCCCTTGGCCCGTTGCCGGAAAGCCTACGAGTTGGCAGGAGGAGCCATAGGTGCCTCCTTTGTGGCCGAAGACGAATCCCTTTCCCTGACCTTGAATCCAAAAGCCGAGAGCCTGGCCCCCCGCTTTCTCGTCGTAATGTCCGACCTGACAAGTAAGCATTTCCCTGACTGATGCTGACGAGAGAATCTTGTGGGACTTGCCTGACCAACACAACATGATCTCGATGGCGAATTGCGCCAAGTCCGTCGGTGTAGTCCAAAGCCCACCCGCAGCCAGGCCGGGGAAGTAACGCCGTTTCCCTTCCAGCGCCTGGCCATCTTTATGCTCCGCTGTTGCTCGTTCGAGAAGGTGATTGGGCAGGGGTAGTTCGAACGTGCTCGATTTCATGCCAAGAGGTTTGAGAACCGTATCTCGCATTATCGTCTCAAACGGTTTCTTTTCGACGTCCTCCATGAGGACGGTCACGATTGCGTATCCGCCGGGAGAATAGAGGAACCTGCTCCCGGGAACGGCCTCAACTCGAACTGGCTCCGCCTGGCGATAAGAAGATCCTGAGTTCGTTGGTGGCACGGCATCAAGCGTCTGCAGCGCGGTGAACCATTCCTCACCCACCGCAAATGATGGACCGCCACCCTCATTGAGACCTGCGCTATGGCTCAATAGCCTGCGCAGAGTCACCTTTTCGTGCTTGGTGAATTCGTTTTCCGGAACCTTCCAAGACCGAAGCTTGGCATTAACGTCCTCATCGAGGTGGAGATGTCCTTTCTCAACGATAGCCAATGCGGCGGCGGCGGACACCGGCTTGCTGATCGAACCAGACGCGAATAATGTGTCCGCCGTGACCCGTTCCAGCATGCCTTGCTCAAGCACGCCGTAACCTTTTGTCCATGCAATCTTGTAGTCGTTGATGACAGCTATGCTAAACCCAGGCACGTGGTACTGCTGCATTCGTGCCGTCAACTCCACGTTCACCTTCGCCAGTTTGCCGTCCCGTAGCTCCATCAAGCTGTTTTCGACCTGCTCGATTTTGGCGTTGTTGTTGAGGGCGACATCCGCTTTCTGAACCTGGCCCATGGCAAAGACTGGGGCGGCGAGCGCCATTTCACAAAAACGGCGACGGGTGATCATGAACAGTGGTACGCAACAAATACCAGGAATGTTCCCTGTGTGAAAGGCGATGTGGGCAGCATGACGCACCAGACTGGATCATGCTCGTGTCGTCGGCGATTCGGAAACAGGCCCCCACCCCAGGACAATGGTGAATGGTGGCATGTCTGTTTTCTTCAATTGGCCGTGGGAATGGCCGAAAGAGCCGGTGGGAATCTTACTTGGAAACGGTAGCGGCCGAGGATGAGGGCAGCTTCGAGCGCAGGCACCACTTCAGCTCCTGGCTCATATCGGTAATTTCCATGCCGGGCATGACAATGAACTTGCACGACTGCATTTCGCGGGGCTCGTCGTCATCCGGCAGTTGGCAGGTCACGCGACAATACTGACAATCCTGATTCCAGCAGAACCGCCCGTACGGAATCGTCTCCGGGCTGATGAACTGAAAGCAGCGCAGCAGCGAATTGCGCTCGGGCACCTGAAACTTCTTTCCCATGATGGTGATCTCCACCAATTTTTCGTACGGACGAAACGGTTCCGACATGATTGTGCCCTGCTCCCTGTGCACTCCGTGTGGCGGCATCGTGCGGACTCTCCCCGAGCCTGTAAATCGCCCGATGCTTTATCAGGTTAGTGCGGAGAATGGACGCGAACAACGGCGGGGTGCTCGGCGCGTGGCTAATGTGCTACGGGGGCCAGTACTGCCAATCACGTCCGCCGACGGGGCCAGACATCTTGGAGCTTGCCGACGCTTTTGCGCACTGAACAGCTCCGCAAGAGCGTCTTTCTTTGGAGCAAGGTCGACCAGCCCCGCCTCGCAGGGTCATCTCTCGGGCTACGCGCGGAAATCGATGCCGTGTCAGCGGATGATGTCGAAAAACTGGCACATGCGCCGGTACTTTTCGTAGCGCGCCTGGACCAGCTCTTTCGCGCTTTGGTTGGTCAGCACAAGAAGCTGTTTCTCGAGCACTTCGGCAAAGAATTTCGCGGCCGCTTCGTGATCGCTGTGAGCGCCGCCATCGGGCTCGCGAATGATCTCGTCAATGATTCCTAATTCGCGCAGGTCGCTGGCCATGATCTTCATGGCGATGGCCGCGGTTTCCGCCTTGGTGGAATCGCGCCAAACGATGGAGGCGCAACCCTCCGGCGAAATCACGGAGTAGAAGGCGTTCTCCAAGATGTTCACGCGATCGCCGACGGCCACGGCCAGCGCTCCGCCGGAGCCGCCTTCCCCGGTGACGGTCACGATGATGGGAATAGGCAACCGCGCCATCTCCCGCAAATTGTGCGCGATGGCCTCCCCCTGGCCGCGCTCCTCGGCGTCAATGCCGGGATACGCGCCGGGCGTGTCAATGAAACACAGCACCGGGCGGCCGAATTTTGCAGCGAGTTGCATGACACGCAGGGCCTTGCGGTAGCCTTCGGGCTTGGGCTGGCCAAAATTGCGCATCACGCGCTGTTTGGTGTCGCGGCCTTTTTGGTGGCCGATGACGGCAACAGGGCGCCCGTGGAATTTACCCATGCCGGCGATTATCGCTTTGTCATCGCCAAAGCCGCGATCGCCGTGAATCTCGATGAAATCGGTAATCAGCAGGTGGATCCAATCCAGCGTGTAGGGCCGCTGCGGGTGTCGCGCAATCTGCGCGCGCTGCCACGGGCCCATGTGCGCGTAGAATTCGCGCCTGAGCTCCAACACCTCCTGTTTCAGGCGCTCGACTTCGGCTTCCCCTTCATCGGTGGCCGCCAGGCGCCGCAACTCCTCGACGTCCTTTTCCAGGCGCTCAATTTCGCGTTGGCGTTCAACCGTGGTTGTGCCCTTCTTCTCTTTATGTGCTGCGCACATTAAGCCACCATCTGGATCGCCTGCTGGCCGCAAATCTGCCGCACGGCGTCAATCAGTTCCTGCTGGATGCGAATCTTCTTCTGCGACTGCAAAAGCGCCACCTTGCCGTCGGGCGCGAGCAGCTCAAACACTACCGTACTTGGCCCCGGCGCGCTTGCAAATAAATGATCGAGCTGTTCGAGGGTGCCTTCGTCGAGCCGCGCCAGATCCAGGCGCACCCGGAATTCGGAGGCGGCGCGTTCGGCGATGTCCGCAACACGCCGGGCTTCCTGCAGGGAGAGGCGCGTGCCCGCTTCTTCCACCTGCACGCGCACCTTCAAGAGCAGCGGCTCGCCGCGCTTCAGGATATTCTCCAGCCGGGCGAAGCTTTCTGGAAATGCCAGGAGTTCCTGCACGCCGGTCATGTCTTGCAGTGTGTAGATGGCCCAGCGCGCGCCTTTTTTCGAGCGCATGGGACGCGTTCCTACGATGAGCCCCGCGACGCTGATCTCTTTGCCATTGCGCTGCCCCTCCACTTCTTCCAGCGAAAGTGTGCCCAGCTCCTTCAAACGCGCGACATATTTCTCCAGCGGGTGGCCCGAAACGTAAAACCCCAGCATGGCGTATTCGCTGGCCAGCCGCTCCTCTTCGCTCCACGGGGCGGCTTCGCGCAACTCGAAATGCACCTTGGGCTCTGCCGCGCCACCCCCGAAAAACAAACCGTGCTGGCCCGATTCCCTGCTGCGCGCGGCACGCTGTATCGCCGCCACGGCGTCGTCCACGGAAGCGACCATCGGCTCGCGCGGCCCCAGCGAATCCATGGCGCCGGACTTAATCAGGCTCTCAAAGACGCGCTTGTTCAGGAACCGCGGCTCGATGCGTTCGCAGAATTCGTAGAGAGACTTGAATTCGCCTTGCGCGAGACGCGATTCGCGTATCGCCTTGGCGGTGTTCTCGCCGACATTCTTGATGGCCGCCAGGCCGAAGCGAATGGAAGCGCCCACGGGCGTGAAGTATAGATCGCTCTCATTCACGTCCGGCGGCAGGATCGGAATTCCCATGCCGCGCGCTTCGTTGATGTACTTCACTACCTTTTCCGTGTTGCCGGTTTCGGAGGTTAGCAGTGCGGCCATGAATTCCACGGGATAGTGTGTTTTCAGGAAGGCGGTCTGGTAGGCCAGCAGGGCGTAGGCGCAGGAGTGCGACTTGTTGAAGCCGTAGCCCGCAAATTCTTCCATCAGATCGAAGATGCGTACGGCCTTCTTTTCAGGAATCTTGTTTTTCTCGCAGCCCGCCAGGAATTTGGCGCGCTGGGCGGCCATCTCCTCTTTTTTCTTCTTGCCCATGGCGCGGCGCAGAATGTCCGCTTCGCCGAGAGAAAAACTCGCCAGTGCGTTGGCAATCTGCATCACCTGTTCCTGATAGAGGATCACGCCGTAGGTTTCATCGAGAATGTCCTTCAACTGCGGCAATTCGTAGCTGGCCTTGGTTTTGCCCTGTTTGCGATTGATGAAGTCATCGATCATGCCGCCCTGGATGGGGCCGGGGCGGTACAGGGCGTTGAGCGCGGTCAGATCCTCGATGCGCGCGGGGTGATACCGGCGGAGGATGTCGCGCATGCCGTGGGATTCAAACTGGAAGATGGCCGTGGTATCGCCGCGTGAAAAAAGCTTGTAGGTTGCTTCGTCGTCGAGCGCGAGATTGTCAATTTCGATTTTCAGACCGCGGTTCTGCTGTACCATTTTGACGGCGTCGTGCAGCACGGTGAGCGTGGTCAGGCCGAGGAAATCCACCTTCAACAAGCCGATGCGCTCCAGCGCGTTCATGTCGTACTGCGTGGTGACTTCGTCGCGGTTGGTCTTGTAAACGGGAACGAGCTCGGTCAGCGGCTGCGGCGAAATGACCACGCCGGCTGCGTGCGTGGAGGCGTGGCGTGCCAGGCCTTCCAGGCGCAACGCCACCTTCATCAGGTCGCCCAGCTTTTCGTCGCTTCCAATCGCGGCTTTCAACTGCGGCGATTCCTCCAGCGCGGTTTTCAGCTCAATTCCCAGCGTGGCGGGCACAAGCTTCGCCAAACGGTCCACTTCGCCGTACGGAATGTCCATCGCGCGGCCCACGTCTTTGATCGCGGCCTTGGCGGCCATGGTGCCGAACGTGATGATCTGCGCGACATTTTCGCGGCCGTATTTGCGCGTGACGTATTCAATCAATTCGCCGCGCCGCCGCATGCAGAAATCAATGTCAATATCGGGCATGGAGACGCGCTCGGGGTTCAGGAAGCGCTCGAACAGCAGATTGTACTGCAGCGGATCCACGTCCGTGATGCGCAGCGCATAACTCACCAGGCTGCCCGCAGCGGAGCCTCGTCCCGGGCCCACGGGCACTTCCTGGGCCCTGGCGTAATGAATGAAATCCCAGACGATCAGGAAGTAGCCCTCGTAGTGCATCTTCTTGATCATCTCGATTTCGGAGGAGAGGCGGCGCTCGTAATCGGCAAGGGGATTGCGCAACGCACCCTGCTGGGCCAGGCGTTCCAGATACGGCACGCGCTGCGCAAAACCTTCGCGAGCCATCTTCTCGAAGTAGCTGCCGGGCGTGTGGCCCTCGGGAACCTTGAACTCCGGCAAGGCGTTCGGGATGTAGTCAATCTTGACGTTGCATCGCGCGGCAATGTCCACGGTGCGGCTGAGCGCGTCGGGCACTTCGCGGAAAACCCTGGCCATTTCCTCGGCGGTCTTGAAATAGAACTGGTCGGTGGCAAATTTCATGCGATGCGCGTCGCTCATGGTCTTGCCGGTCTGTATGCACAGCAGCACTTCCTGCGCGTGCGCATCTTCGTGGTGCAAATAGTGGCAATCGTTGGTGACCACCAGCGGAATGCCGGTTTCCTTGGAAAGGCGAGCCAGTTCGCGGTTGACGCCCTGCTCGATCTCCAGGCCCTGGTCCTGAATTTCCAGGAAGAAGTTCCCTTTCCCGAAAATGTCGCGCAGCTTGTAGGCATTTTCACGGGCCAGGTCATACTTTTCTTCCACGACACATTCCGTCACCGGGCCGCGCAGGCAGGCCGAGAGCGCGATCAGACCCTTGCTGTGCTTCGAGAGAAGATCGTGATCAATGCGCGGCTTGTAATAGAACCCCTCGAGGAATCCGGCGGAAACCAGTTTGATGAGGTTGTGGTAGCCCTCCTGGTTTTCGCAGAGGAGCACCAGGTGATTGCTGCCGCGCATTCCGGGTTCCATTTCGCCGCGCTCGCCGCCATTGGGAGGGCCGGCTTTTTCTCCGCGATCATGGCGGCTGCCCTTGGCGACATAGACTTCGCAGCCGATGATGGGCTTGACGTCGCGTTTGCTGGCTTCATGGAAGAAATTGGCGGCGGCGAACAGGTTGCCGTGGTCGGTAACGGCCACGGCCGGCATTTTCAGACGCGAGGCTTCGTCGAGAAGCTCGGAGATTTCGCAGGCGCCGTCCAGCAGGCTGTAGTCCGTGTGGAGGTGCAAGTGAACAAACTGCGGATTGCCCATGGAACTTGATTGTAAATCGCCGCACGCGGAAATGCGAACGCCTTTCTCGCGTTTCCCACAGCGCGCCATAACAACCTGTTGCATGACTGGGATAAGTTGTCACCCCGAACCCGCGCTTCCTGCGGGTGAGGTATCTGCTTTCCCCACCAGGCCAACTGAAAAGAATCTCACTTCTCGGAACAACACAAACGCCAATCTTACAAACTATTTCTTGCCTTTGGCTTTCTTCGCGCTGTTGGCTTTTTGGGAGGCCATCAGCCTCGCCTTTGTGCTTCCCTTGTCCGCGCCGCCGTGTTTCACCGCCGCCGCTGCGCCCGCGCCAGCTTTTTCGCCCCCCTTGGCGGGTTTCTTTTCCTTTTTCTTGGGCGCTTCCTTGATGCCGGAAAGCCGGCGCAGCATTTTTATGCGCTCTTCGGGCGTCTTGCCCCGGCCATTCAGTTGCGCGGCAAACACTTCCTGCACCACATGGTCGAACTTCGGCCCCCGCGGCATGCCCAGTGCTTCCAGTTCGTTGCTCACGGCGGTCAGCGCCATGCGGATCGGGCGCCACTTATGGAGAAATGCCTTCAACTTGGACAGCGCCGCCGAGTTGTTCGATTCGGCCAGGAGATACGCCACGTACTCCATCGGAAGCTTTTCGATGTAGCGGTAGGCTTCGATGGGCGTTTTCGTCTTTCTTCCCGCCAGGTCCTTCTGAATCTCGTGAGCCTTGTCGGGAAAACTCTCGATCACGTCGATTTCCGCGGACCGGAAGCCAAGCTTCGAGAGCACATGGCTGGCTTCGCGGTCCTTCAGCCGGCCCAAAATCGCCAGCATCATCGGCGTGGCCAGGCGCGGGCGGAATCCCGCCATGAACAGGTCATCGCGCACCTTGATCACGCGATGGATGGCTTCGTAATCCGGGTGTTTCTTGGCCAACAGCGGGTGCACGCGGTCCAGCAGGTGATGCGCTTCCCAATCTTTCAGGGTGAGATGCGGGCGCTCTTCCTTCGCCAGGGCGCGCAATTCCTCGCCGGCGTCCTCGGGCGTGATGGTCTGGTGCAATTCCCTTTCGATGGCGAGATTGAACCATTCCTGCGTCCGCGATTCGAGCTTGTAGCCCATGCGCGCGGCCAGCCGCAAAGCGCGCAGCAGGCGCACGGGCTGATTGGTGAAGCTGTGAATCGTGAGCGCGCGCACTTCGCCGTGCTCGATGTCCGAAAGGCCGTTGGTGGGATCAAGAAGCAAACCGCGCGAAGCGGGATTCAGCGAGATGGCGATGGCGTTCAGGGAAAAATCGCGCCGCCGGAGATCCTCCATGATGGTGGACCAGCGGATTTCGGGACGCGTGCCCGGGCGTACATAGTAATCGTCGCGCGCGGCGGAGATGCTGCCTTCGTAATCGCCGCTAAAGAGAATCTCAACCTGGCGCAGCTTTTCGTCCTCGGATAGGACCTTGGCCCCGCCCTTCTCCAGTTCGCGCGCCATCTTCGAGGGATTGCCCTCCACGCTGAAATCCAGATCGCGCAGGGTGGCGCCGGTAATCAGGTCGCGCACCGTGCCGCCCGTGAGATAAACATTGAAGCCCATGGCCGAGGCCAACTCCTGCACGCGCAGCATGGCCGCGCGCTGTTCGGGCGAGAGCCGGCTTTCCAGCAAGAACATGTAGTCTGGCATTGTGCTCCTTCCGCTTCAGGGTGGTCATGCCCAAGAGGGCTGCCGCACCCGCGATGTATTGCTGCCCGTGCGTTAGGCGCGCGGGTGATGTGCCTTGTAAATCTGCTTCAGTCTTTCCTCCACGACGTGGGTATAGATTTGCGTCGTGGAGATATCCGAATGGCCCAGCATCAGCTGGACGGAGCGCAGGTCCGCGCCGCGTTCCAGCAAATGCGTTGCAAAACTGTGGCGCAGCATGTGCGGCGTCAAGCCCATGCGCATGCCCGCTTGCCTGCCGTACGCCGAGAGAATCTTCCAGACGCCCACGCGGCTCAGCGGCCCGCCGCGCCGGTTGATGAAGAGCGTGGTAACATTCGCCTGTTTCGCATTCCCCAAAAGCTTGGGACGTGCGTCGCGCAGATAACGTTCCACTAGGGCGATCGCTTTCTTGCCAATGGGCACGATGCGTTCCTTATTCCCTTTGCCGATGCAGCGCACGCAGCCCGCGGCGCGGTCCATATCCATCACCCGCAGCCCCACCAGTTCGGAAACGCGCAAACCGGTGGAGTACAGCACCTCGAGCATGGCGCGGTCGCGCAGCCCCAGCGGTTGCTTCTCGTCGGGCTGCGCCAGGAGCCGCTCCACTTCCTCCAGGCGCAGGTACCCGGGCAGCGAGCGGCGAATCTTCGGCGATTCCAGGTTCAGGGAAGGATCTTCCGTGCGCAACTCCTGCACCAGGGTAAAGCGGAAGAAATTGCGCATCGTGACCAGGTTGCGCGCCACCGTGCGGCTCTCCAGCTTCTGTCGGTACAGGCTTGCCAGAAAATCGACCAAGTCGTCGCGCGAAACGCTCTCCACGGTGAGCTTCTTCTTTTTCCCGAATTCCTCGAATTTGAGCAGGTCGTGCCGGTACGCCGAAACCGTGTTCGGCGACAGTCCTTTCTCCACCCTTATGTGGGTCAAAAACGCCGCGATTGCGGTGGCAATTTCCATCAGGATCCCGCCAACCCTTCCGCGGCTCCTGTCCGCCGCATGGCCACACCGTAAACCTCTTCGATTTCAGGGCAGCGGAAAATCCACGTCAGCCCGACATAGAGCAGCGTCGCGCCCAGGATCATCCCCGTGAAAACGATCAATTGCAGGGAAAAGGCGCCCTGAAGCGCGTTCCTCGCGTAATAGTTGGCGATCATGCAGCCGGCGCCCATGATTACCGAGCACAGCGAAATCTTGCTGATGGAGCGCAAAATATCCAGCATGCCCAGCGAGCCGTAGCGCAGGCGGAAGATAATGAAAAGCGTGAAAAAGTCGAAAAAGGTGGCCAGCGCTGTGGCCAAAGCGGGGCCGCCGTTCTGAAACCGCCTGAACAGGAATTGCAGGAAAATGACGTTGAGGACGATGTTCAGAACGAAAGAAATGGACGCCACGATCACGGGCGTCTTGGTATCGCGCGCGGAATAAAAGGCCGGCACAATCAGCTTGACGCAGGCCAGCGCCGGCAAGCCGATGGCGTAGTACAGCAGCGGGCGCGAGGTCAAACGCGTGGATTCCGCGACGAACTGCCCGTGCTGGAAGAGCACGCGGATGATCGGCTCGCGCAAAATCATCAGTCCCATCGCCGCGGGCACCGTGATGTACGCCACGATGCGCACCGCGAAGGTGAGTGTTTTCTTCAACCCCTCGTAATTATTGGCGGCCGCATGGTGCGCCATCATCGGCAAAATGGCCGTGGCCACGGCAATGGCGTAGCCGCCGAGCACCAGTTCCATGACGCGGTCGGCCACGTACAGCGCCGTCAGGCTGCCGCGAGGCATGCGCGCGGCCTTGGCAAAGTAGGTGTCCACGAAAAAATTGATCTGCGAGATTCCCAGGCCGAAGAAGCGCGGGAACATCACGCGCGCCACGCTGCGGATCCCCGGATGCAAGAACGAAATGCCGAAGTCAAAGCGCATTCCCCGTCTGACCATCTGCGGTATCAGGATGAGGAACTGCAGCGCTCCGCCGACCAGCACGCCCACCGCCAGCGATACCGCCGGGCTATGGAAGTAGCGCCAAACCATGGCGGTAGAAAATGCGATGATGGATAAGTTTAGAAGGACGGTCGTGGAAGCAGGCAGGGCGAAATGGCTGAAGCAGTTCAGAATGCCCATGCCCAGGGCCGCGAGCCCTACAAAAAAAATATACGGGAAGATGATGCGGTTCAGGGCGATGGCCTCACCCCAGCCAGTGGTGGAAAACGGTGCGATCACCTGGCGTGAGAAGATCACTCCGACTACGGTGATGACGGCCAAAACCAGCGCCAGGGTCCAGAACAGCTTGTTGGCGAAGTCCCAAAGCTCTTCCTTCGAGCGTTCCCGCATGTACGTGGTGAAGACGGGAACAAAGGAGGCTGCGACTGTGCCCTCGCCGACTAAGCGCCTGAAAAGATTGGGGATGCGGTAAGCCAGGACAAAGGAGTCGGCGCTCAGCGTGGTGCCAAGGAGAAGCGTGATGCGTTGGTCGCGGACGTAACCGAGAACTCGGCTTACAATCGTTACCAACGAAATGATCGACGCCGACTTCAGAATCTCTTTTTTCTCGGACAAGGCCTGGCTCTCAGGACCTAACCCCAATAAAAACAATAGGTTGACAGGAAAAACGTGTTTAAATTAACATAACTTCAATTATCCTGCAATGATTTCGTCACCAGAAACGGAAAATTTCGGTTTGAAAACGCGTACCCCAGCCACCACGCACAAAAAAGTGGTGATTGAACTTCTCGACCGCACGGCCATTCGTGGGTTCCTGAACCCGTCTCGCCTGGCCCATGCCGAAGTGCTGGAACTGCTCACCCCGGATGGCGAGCGCGAGGAGATCGCACTACCCAAGGTGCGCGCCATTTACTTTGTCCGTGATCTGAAGGAAGACTTCGAGCCGGAACGCAAGTCCTTCCTGAGCCGCCCGAAGCTCGATGGCCTGTGGGTCAAGCTGCGCTTCCAGGACGGCCAAGTCCTGGAAGGCGTGATTCCCAACGACCTGCTGTCCTTCCTCGATAACGGCCTGCACCTCACCACGCCCGATTTCAACTCCAATACCGACCGCATCTACGTCCCGCGCTCCGCCCTCGCGGAATTGACCGTCCTCGGCGTCGTCGGCATCGCCCGCCGCAAACCCGCGGCAGCCGCACCAGTAGCGGCCGCGCAACCCCGCCTCTTCAACGAGTAGGTCCGTGTTGGCTTAGTTTCCGAGTAGCCCGTGACTCCGGCGCAAGGGATGACTTCACACAAGCCGACTTACCGGGAGTTAGCGTGATCCCGGCGGCGCGACTAATTTTATGCGCTCGTCTTCAACAGCGGCGGCAGGTAATCTGGCATCCAAGGCGCCGCCTGTTCATACGCATAAGCCATTTGCAGCACAGCGAGATCCGCATGAGGCTTCCCAATCACCTGCATGCCCATTGGCAAGCCGGTCGGACCAAATCCAACGGGAACGCTGAGTGCCGGCAAGCCCGCCATCGTTGCGGGAATCACCACTTCCATCCACCGGTGGTAGGTATCCATTTTCTTGCCGTTGATCTCCTTCGGCCAGTGCTCCTGCGCGTCAAACGGAAATACCTGCGCGCTCGGGAGCAGCAGATAGTCATATGTCTGAAATAGCTTCAACAATGCGCGGTACCAATCCGACCGGACTTGCGACGCCTGCTGAAACTCCATCGCTGTCACGTTCAATCCCCCTTCAATTTCCCACTGAATCTCCGGCTTCAATTTCGCTCGCTTCTCCGGGTTGTTGTAAAATGCCGCCAGCCCGCCTGCGCTCAAACTGTGCCGCAGAGTGAGCCACGCATCCCAGAGTTTCGCCATATCAAAATCCGGCTTGCTGGGCTCCACAAGGCACCCCCATGATTCGAACGCCTTGAAGGATTTCTGGCACAACTCCAGGATTCCCGGCTGTATTTCCAGATAACCGTCGAAATTACCGAACCAGCCGATGCGCGTTCCCTTAAAGTCTCGTTTCAATGACTGCGCGAACATCACCGGATCCTGCTCAATCGAAAACGGCGCATGGGGGTCCGGTCCAGCCATCACGCTGAGCAACATCGCCACATCCGCAGCCGAGCGGCCCATCGGCCCTTCCACGCTCAACGTGTGAAGGAACAGTTCGTCACCAACGCTCGGCACCCGGCCGTACGAAGTGCGGAACCCGAAAACATTGTTGAACGCCGCGGGATTCCGCAGCGAGCCCATCATGTCGCTGCCGTCGGCCACCGGCAACATGCGCAAAGCCAGCGATACTGCCGCGCCGCCGCTGCTGCCTCCCGCGCATTTCGTCTGGTCGTACGCGTTCAACGTCGTGCCGAACACTGGATTGTACGATTGCGAGCCGAAACCCAGTTCCGGAACGTTCGTCTTTCCGATCAGGATCGCGCCGTTGCGCCGCAGCCGCTCCACAAACACCTCGTCGTGATCGGGAATGGAATCAAACAGTGGCGATCCATTGGTCGTCCGGATATCCTTTGTCGCCGCCAAATCCTTCACCGCATGCGGAAATCCGTGCATCCATCCGAGATATTCGCCACGCGCCAGTTGCGCATCTCTCTCCTTGGCCTGCCGCAGCAATGCCTCGGCTGGCTGCAACGAAACAATCGCGTTCACTTTCGGATTGAAACGCCCGATATGCGGGAGATACGTCTGCATCACCTCGACGCACGACACTTGCTTCGCTTTGATTTTCTGAGACAGCTCCAGCGCGCTCAGCGAAACCAGTTCGGGCAGCGCATTCGTCGGCATCGCTACCGATGACATCAATGGTGCCATCATCGCGGCTCCCGCAGTTCCACCCGCTTCCGCAAGAAACTCTCGGCGTGTCAGCCGGGATGTGTCGCGCTGGCCGTGTTGCTTCTCATTTCCGCCTAGATTGTCCATTTCCGTCTCCGCCCATGAATGACTTTGCGGCCCTGAATGTAACACAGCGATTGCCCCAGGCGCCGTTTTCGACCACCGTGCCAATGTAGCGCTCAAATCAACTGAGATGAGCTGTGCTGTTTGTCGGCGGCATATGGTAAAGCGCGTTCCGTTCGACCAGTACAAGCGCGAGCCCACATAGCGCAAGCTTGTGTCGCCTGAGCGTGTAGCGCCTGATAAACGCGCAAGTGTCCACAAACCGGCGTGCACTCCCGGATGGCCGGCTAATCGGAAACTGGCTCGCTGGAAGAGAGTCTTGCTTCTGCGCTTCCCTCTTGGCGCTGTGAGAGTCTCCTAACCTGTGGGGCCACAGGGTTCATTTGATCCCGAGCCAGCCGTTGTAAATGGCCTGCTGCTGCGCGGTGGGATGTTCCATGGGCTTGAGCAAGTACGTGTAGTAGGGGTTGGGCGCGAGCGCCAGCGAAAACTCGCGCATTTGGCCGAGGCGCTGGACGAGTACGCGCACGGTCACGCCGGCCTTATACGCGGCGATGAGAGCCTCGACATCGTCGGTAGAGGTTACGGCGCGACCGTCGAGGGCGACGATGATGTCGTCCCTATCGAGGCCGGCGGATTCGGCTGGGCCCCCGGGAATCATGTTCTTGATCGTGGTGGTGCCATTGTCCTGCTTCGCTAGGGTGAGACCCGCCCAGGCTTTCGAGGCGTCGAGTTTCTTCTCGACGGCTATGCCTGCGTAGGAAAAGTAGAATTCATAGGGGATAGGCTCTTTGCCGCTGATATAGCGTCGAAAGATTTCGCTCACGTCCTGACCCGCGACTTCCGATGCCGCGCGCACGGCATCGTCAGGCTCGAAGCCGGGCTTGGGCAGCGCATAGCGCGAATACAGTAGGCGCATCCAGTCGTCCAGTGATTTCTGGTTGCGGGTGTCCTGGCGTATAGCGAGGTCCAGGATGTGCCCCATGATCTGGCCGCCGTCGTAGTAGGAATACGAGGTGTTGGCAAGGTTGTTGTCCTGGCTGATAGTTCTGAGGCCGAAGAACCAGGTATCCCAACTGGTGTCCTCAATGCTCCGCTCGCTCCGCCCGGGCATTTTCTCGAATTCCGTGATGAGCCGCGCGATGCTGTCGAGGTATTGCTGCGGAGTGATCAGGCCGGCGCGAGCGAGTGCCAGCCAACCGTAGTAGCTCGTGAGTCCCTCGGAAATCCACAACGAAGGAGTGTGCACCATCTGCGAATAGTCGAACGGGCCCAGCGGGCGCGGGCGAATCCGCTTGACGTTCCAGGCGTGGAAGAATTCGTGCGCGGAGACGTAAAGCTTGCTGGTGTATTGCGTGCCACGCCCGGGAACCGGCTCGGTGTCGTCCATGTCCTTTGAGAAATTGATCTGCGTGGAATTCAGGTGCTCGAGCCCGCCACGGGACTTGGGCCAAACGTGGAACAGGAAATAATAGTCCTTAAATGGGGCAGCCTGCGCGCTGCTGCCCGCCACGGGCTGGAAAATGGGGACGATGGCGGCGACAACTTTCTGCAGGTCAGCGGTGAATTGCGCGGTGTCCTTGCCGCCCATGACGTCGTGGAAGATCACGTGGTAAGTGCTGCCGAGCACGACGAAATCTTTTTCGGCGAAGTCGGAAATCTCCAGAGGCGCATCGGCGAACCAGTCATAGTTCTCCGCGCGAAACGTGTGGTCGGAGGTGTGGTCCATGCCCGTCGCCACCTTCCAGCCGGAAGGCACACCAATGGAGAGCTCAATGGGACGTTCTTTGCCGCCGATGAGATACATCCACGTGGCAGGGCCGGCGATGAACGCATGGCGGTCGTCATATTGGCCCACGTTGTTTTGCAGGGTATTGGCGTAGACCTGGTAATCGATAGTGATGGCCGTGGCTCCGCCGAGTTCAATGCGCCAGGTCTGGCTGTCCGTCTTGTGCCAGGCGAGTTCCCGGCCGTCGGCGCTGTGGGCGCGAAAACGTTGCACGTTGGCGGCATAATTTCCGATGCCGTACGCGCCTGGCGCCCAGTCGGGCATGGCGAATTCGGCGGCGGCACCGCTCAGCGCGTCGGCGTGCATGGTGACGTCCATCAGATGCGTGTTGGGACGCTCGAATCGCAGTTCGTAACGGAGCGGACCAGGCGAGGCGGCGATCGAACAGGCGGCAAACAAAAAGGCAGCGGCGAGCAGTGATGCAGGAATCAGGCGACGCAGTCGAAGCATGAGTCCTCCGAAAACTCCAAGCAGGGATTACCGGGATTCGAAATGCGGTGGAATTTTATCAGTTTTCCACCTCTTCGTGCCGCAGATAAGGATGCCGCTGAAGCTGTGCACCTTCGAGGCCCGCATCCGAGCGCAGTAAGCGCAAATTTGGTGCAGATTGGCCGTGCTATCCGCTTCCTCAACGAATCAATCAGCTGCGGGGCAACTTACCGGGCGACTCACTCGCTAGGTTGCAGACTCGATCACAATCACGGCCGACGCACCACCAAACAACTCGCGATCATGTCGTGCAGTGCCTGCTTCTTGTCCGTAAAGCCGCACATCACGAATCCGATACCCACACTCAAAATCGACAGGCACTTCGCTAAGTTTCGTCCCAAGGAGCGACCCAGGGTGATACGGTGCCCCTGCATGTCGCACACGCGCAAGCCAATGGCTTTCTTTCCAATCGTGGCCTGCAGCGGCGAAGCCTCCAGCAAGACAAAGTAGAAGCATCGGGCCAGCACGTCGAACACGGCCCACCCAAGCAACAACAACAAGGCTGATCCGAGGCTTTCTCTTTCGATGGATAGGCTGATAAAGAAAAGGAAGCCAAAAAAGATGGCGCTCGAGGGAATCAACAGGGCCACGTAGTCAATTAGAAACGCAACGGCACGGAGCCAGAAGCCCGCGTAATCAGCTGCCGCCTCCACGGAAACCCCGCAATCTTCGCTGATCGTTGTTGACATAGGCGCCGCCAAGGCTGCTTTGAACTTCCATCTATGCTGCTGGAAATTGACTCACCAGGAGTGTATACCGCCGCACCGAAAATGTTACGTCGCTGGTGCCGATTGCCTCCAGGCAAATCGAGCCATGTATTCGGAAGCCGGCCCGCGCCCCTAAATCCTCCTCCTGTATTTCCCTCTTCGCGCTGTGCAAGACTCGCTCTTTGCGGAGGCGAAGCGCTCATGAAACTCCCGACACTTGCACAAAAACTCGGCTGCCGATTGGAACGTGAGCCCTCGATCGAACTTACCGGCGCGGCCGGAATTGCGCGGCGCAAACCCGCCGCCGCCGCTGCACTGGCGACGGCGCAGCCGCGCCTCTTCAACCAATAAACGAGTTTCGGGCCAGTTTCCGGGCAGCGCCCTCAGTGGGTCGGGTTGCCATCGGCGTCGATCTTGTGAACTTCGCCGATGTTCAGTTCGCGGATGCCCGCTTCGACTTTGCTCATGTCGCCTACCACCACCCAGATGAGATGGCTGGGTAGAACGTACTTTTTGGCGATTTCGTTCGCCGTGTCTGGCGTAACCGCCAACACCTTCTGCGTGTAGGTGTTGTAATAGTCCTCCGGCAAGTTGTACTGCAGGATCGTGCCGTACGCGCCGGAAAGTTGCTGGACGGTCTCGAACGTTCCGGGGAGACCGAGCGTGGCGTCGGACTGCTCGTCCTTAAGCTCCTCCTCCGTAATCGGTTTGCCACCCACGATGTTCTTGTACTCCGCCACCAGTTCGGCTAAGGACTCCTTGGTCTTGTCCGTCTGCACCGGCGAAAAACTGTAGTAGGGACGCTCGCCGCGCGCCGGCAGCAGCCGGGAGCCCACGCCATAAGACCAATGCTTGTCTTCACGCAGATTCATATTGATGCGTGAACTGAAGTTTCCGCCGAACATATCATTCACCATATCCAGCGGCACTTCATCGGGATCGTTGTACGGCGGCGCCAGTTGCGCGGCGACAATCAAGCTCTGCCCGGAGCCAGGGCGGTCAATCAGATAGACCACATCTTTTTCCGGCTCGGGAACCTGTGGGATGGTCGTCTTGGCCACATCTCCCGCCTTCCATGAGCCGAAGAGCCTTTCGAGCTTGGGTGTGATCTCAGCCAAGGTCGTGTCGCCAACGATGAGCAACGTGGCGTTATTCGGCTTGTACCAGGTGTCGTGGAATTTGGCCAGGTCCTCGCGGGTCATCTTGCTGACGCTGGATTCGGTGCCCGTGCCGACGAAAGCCCCGGTGTAGGGATGTCCTTTGCCATAAAGCAGGGTGGGTACGACGCGCAGAGCCATGGAGCGGGGCGTAACCTTCTCGCGCTGAATGGCGGCAAGGCGGTCCTTCTGCAAGCGAGCGAACTCCTTCTGAGGGAAGGCCGGATGCAGGATCAGATCGGCATAAATTTCCAGGGCCTTGTCCATATTGATCTTCAGGGCGTTGAGATTGACGGACGCGTAATCCAAATTGGCGGCGGCGGAGAATTCGGCGCTGAGCGATTCCAGTTCTTCGCCGATTTTCAGCGAATCGCGTGTGGGCGTGCCCTCTTCGAGCATGAGCTGCGCGAAGCTGCAGGTGCCCCGAGCATCCGCGGGGTCCGCGGCGTAACCACTTTCCACCAGCAGCGAGAAGTTCACTACCGGCGCGGTGTGGCGCTCCGCGAGGACGACTTTCAATCCGTTCGAGAGCGTAGCCTTCTGCATGGGAGGAAGAGTGAGCGACATTGCCGAGCCAGGTGCGGGCTCCTTCGAGCGATCGCTTGGGGCAGTTGTTTTCAGGTCGGTGGGATACGGCTGCACTTCCAAAATGTAATCGCCGTCGTTCAGCCAGTCGTTCGCGGCCTTCTTCACCGTGGCGGCGGTGGCTACCTGTAGCCGTTTGAGATACTCCTTGTAACAATCCGGATTCCCGGTGAATGTCTGGCAACGTGCCAGGATGTCACTCTTGCCGCCGAAGCCGCCGATGCGCTCCATGATGCGCGCGTACTCACCGAAGATTTGCGTCTTGGCGAGTTGCAATTCGGCTTCGCTCGGACCGTTCTTCAGGAAATTTTGCAGCTCCTCATCCGCAACTGTTTCCACCTTATTTAGGTCCACGCCCGGTTTCGCGGTGACCGTGAAATCAAACTGCCCGGCGATCTCGTTGTCATCATCATCCGCGGTGGCGCTGGTGGCGATTTGATCTTTGTAAACAAGCCGCTTGTAGAGCCGCGATGTCTTACCGTGGCCAAGAACTTGTGCCGCCAGATCCAGCAATGCCTCATCAGCTGAAAATGCTTGGGGCACGTTCCAAACGCGATAGAAACGGGCCTGCGGAACGCGATCCTGCACCCAGCCACGGTGCGTACCAGTCCGCTTCGCCACCCACACTTCCTGCCTTGCGATGGGCGGACCAGGCGGGATCGCGCCGTAATACTTCTCCACTTTTTCGCGCGCTACCTCCGGAGTAATGTCGCCCGCGATGACCACCGTGACGTTGTTCGGGCCGTAGTACGTTTTGAACCATTCCTGGACGTCGCTCAGGGATGCCGCATCCAGGTCCTTCATCGAACCAATGACCGTCCAGGAATAAGGATGACCTGCCGGATACGTGTTCTCCGTCAGGAGTTGCCAGGTCACGCCGTAAGGCTGGTTTTCCCCCTGGCGTTTTTCGTTCTCCACCACGCCGCGCTGGAGGTCCAGTTTCTTCTGGTCCAGAACGCCGAGCAAATGGCCCATGCGGTCGCTTTCGGCGAACAGCACATAATCGAGCATAGAGGTGGGCACGTTTTCAAAATAATTGGTGCGGTCGTTGTTGGTGGTGCCGTTCAGGTCGGTGGCGCCGACGCGTTCCATCGCATTGATGTAGGTGTAATTGAAATTTTCACTGCCGCTAAACATCAGGTGCTCGAACAGGTGGGCAAAGCCGGTTTTCCCCGGCTTCTCGTTCTTCGAACCTACGTGGTACCACGTGTTCACCGCCACGATCGGGACTTTGTGGTCCTCGTGAACCAAAACGGTCAGGCCATTGTCGAGCACAAACTTGGTGTAAGGGATGTCCGGGATGGGGATTTTCGTGCTCGAGGAAGCGGCCACGGGCGCTTTCGCCTTCGGAGCAGAATCGGACTGGGCGTACGCCGGAATGAAGCCGAAGATCGCTGGCAGTAAGACGACAAGGAAACTCGCCAGACCTCTCAAAGTCGTTTTTCTCACGGAATTCCTCCCCCTCACACTTGTCACTACCCCCCTGAATGGACGGGGCGTTGAGTGAGTATGTTAGCAAAGAATTGCCAACTTGGAAGCCGGGCGTAAGTCCAGGCAAGTCAGGCCATCGGAGACCGACTCATTGCCAGTAAATCCTCCTCCTGTACTTCCCTCTTGGCGCTGTGCGAGACTCACAGTTTGCGGAGGCGAAGCGTTCATGAAACTCCAGGAACTGGCACAAAAACTTGACTGTCGTTTGGAAGGCGATCCCTCGGTCGAAATCACCGGTGTCGCCGGGATCGATCGTGCGCAATCCGGAGAAGCGACATTTCTGGCGAACCGGCGCTATTCGCCGCAACTCAGGACGACACAGGCCTCGGCCGTGTTCGTTGAAGACGGCGTGGCGCTCGAACGCGCCGCCGGCCTCACGCCCCTGGCGGCTTTGCGCACGGGCAATCCCTATCTTGCGTTTGCGCACGCGATTGAGCTGTTCTATCAACCGCCAGCGTACCCCCCAGGAGTGCATCCGACCGCGGTGATTGCCGCTTCGGCGCGAATTGGCGCCAGCGCGCATATCGGCCCCTATTGTTTTGTGGATGAAGACGTGGAACTCGGCGCGAACGCAGTGCTGCATAGCTTTGTGACCCTGTACCGGGGCGCTAAAATCGGCGCGCATTTCTTCGCGCACGCGCATGCGGTGGTGCGCGAATTCTGCCGCATCGGCGATCGCGTGATCCTGCAGAACGGCGTGATTGTCGGCGGCGACGGCCTGGGCTTTGCCAAGCGCGCGGACGGCACCTGGCACAAGATGGCGCAGTCCGGGCCGGCCATTCTGGAGGACGACGTCGAGGTGCAAGCCAACGCCTGCATAGACCGCGCCACCGTGGGCGAAACGCGCATCGGCCGCGGCACAAAGATTGATGACCTGGTGTTGGTGGGCCACGCGTCGCAGGTTGGCGCGAACACCATGCTGTGCGGTCAGGTCGGCTTGGCGGGCTCGACGCACATCGGCGACAACTGCATTCTGGCGGGGCAGGTGGGCATAGCGGGACATTTGACCGTGGGCGATGGCGCGGTGATTACGGCGCAAAGCGGCGTGCCCAACGATGTGCCGCCGCGCTCGCTCTATTCCGGCTATCCGGCAGTGGAGAATCGTCAATGGCTAAAGATGATGGCGGCGCTGAATCGTTTGCCAGAGTTGCAGCGCCGGGTACAGCAGTTGGAGGCGGAGTTGGAGGCGCGCGGCACGAAGTGAGTTTGCCGACTAACCTGCGAGTGCACTAACTCTACTGTGCGCCGGGGAAGCCCAATGGACGCTGATCGGGCGGGAGGGCCGCGGCAAGTTCGTCGTGCAGGCGCCGCGTGAGGGCGTCGCGCTCTTCAAACGTGTACTGCGTCGCGTAGATGGGTGCGAGAAACTCCACCGTGATTTCGCCCGGCTTGATGTTCAGCTTGCGTTTCTCCATTACGCGATGCGCGCCGGAGCATGCGATGGGCACGATCGGCACTCCCGCCTTGATGGCCATCACCGCTGTTCCCTTCTTGAGTTCCTGCAAGCGCCCATCGCTGCTGCGCGTGCCTTCCGGGTAGATCAGGAACGACTGGCCCGCGCGAATTGCTTCCGTGGCTTTCTCCATGCTGACGATGGCGGAATCGCGGTTAAACCTGTCCACGGGAATGAAATGCGCCAGACGAAACGCCTGCCCCACAATCGGATATTCAAAGAGCGAGCGCTTCGGCAGAATGGCGATGCGCCGCGGGATGGACCACACCACCGCGGGCGCGTCCGCGGAGCTCGTGTGATTTGCCGCAAAGATGCACGTGCCGGGCGGAATGCGTTCCAATCCCTTCACGTGGACGCGCACGCCCACGCAACGCATCAGAAACACTACGCCGCCCACACCCGCCCAATACAGCGGATCGACATGGCGTGTAACGAAGGTATAGATGAGCAGCGGCGGTCCCAGCACCAGGGTATAAAGCGTCACAAAAACGCAGATGAATGCCCCACGCAGCATGCTTTAGGAAAAACTCTCTCCAATCATCGGCCCCTGGTCAAGTGCTCCGTCAGCGATTCTTGGCAGTGACCGGATCGCTGCTGCCGCGCAGGATGCCCTCGCGGATGCGCTGCGCGCGCTCGCCGGCATTGGCGCTTTCCGCAACCTGGTAGAACGTTTCGCGGCGCTCGCCGAGCCGAATCTCGATGTTCTGTTCCTTATCATCGCGGCGCACGCGCAGGTGCAAAATGTCGCCTGGTTTTTGCTGGCTGAGCCAACGTTCCGGCCTGCGCGGAGGCTCGCCATTGTTCCAGCGCACAATTTCATCGCCGAGCAGGAGTCCGCTCTTTGCCGCGGGGCCATCGGCATCCACTGCCCGGACGGTCCAGGGGCCATTGGGATCGCGTTCCAGCGTGAAGCCCATTACCGCGCGGATGATTTCCCGCTCGTGTAATTCGAGGCCTGCGCGCGCCAGCACTTCGGTATATGGCAGGGGCTCCGCGCCGGCCACGTATTTGGCGAAGAAATCCTCCATCGGAACTCCGGCCACTTTTTCGGCAGTCAGCCGAATGTCCATACTGTCGCGATAGAACTTCCCTTCCTTGGCGAAGTCCCGGTTCATGGTGCGGAGCACGTCGTCGAGGCTCTTCTGGTTGTCCGTGCGGTCGCGAATCAGGATGTCCAGCAGAACGCCGAGCACTTGGCCCTTGGTGTAATACGAAACGCTGCGCTGCGGCTGGTTGTAGAGCGCGTACTTCTCCAGCCAAGCGTCCAGGCTGGATTGCTCCACGCTTTGCCAGTGCTCGGCGGGGCGGCTTTCGAGTTCGCTGATCTGGCCGCTCAAGTCCTGGTAAAACTCCTGCTTGCTCCAGAGACCCGTGCGCACCAGTGCATAAGCAGCATAGGTGTTGGTGACGCCTTCGGCGAACCACAACGCGCGCGTGTACATCTCGTGCGTGTAGTCAACGGGCTCAAGGGAGGCGGGGCGGATCCGCTTGACGTTCCACGCGTGGAAAAATTCGTGCGCAGCGACGTTTTGCAGGTACGACGCGGATGACACGTAGATTGCCGTGCAATTGGCGTGCTCCATGCCACCGCCCGCGCCGTTAGTGGCTTTCCCTAGGTGAAAAATAAAGGTGTAGTGGTCGTAAGGAGCGCCGTCCATCATCTTGACTTCGTACGTGACGATTTTCCGCAGCGTTCTCTCAACATCCTGCTTTTTCCAACTGTCGCCATGAATCACCACGCGAACAGTGGGCGTCACGTCGGTCAGCGTGAACTCCTCAAATTTCGAGGCTTCCACCGGCGCATCAGCAAGCGCGTCGTAGCTGGCCGCTTCAAGCAGGAAAGTGTGACTCTCGAAGACACCGCCGCTCAGCGTTTCCGATGCCACACGCCACTGGCCCGGCACGTCGGTGAGCGTGATAACGCTCTTTTCCGCGCGCCGCTCGGGCACGTACAGCAGAATCATCGCCGGATTGATGAAAGCGTGCTCTTCGCTGAGCTGGCTATTGAACGGTCCGGGATCGTCCCAAAACGTATCGTAGCGCACGGTAATCGTACCGCTGCCTTTGACATGCCAGGTCAGCTTGTCCAATTTCTCGATGGGCACGCTTTTGCCGTCCACAAAGGCTTGCACTTGCTGCACGTGGCTGCTGAAATCGCGAATTTCGTAGAGCGCGTTCCAAGCGGGCATTTGCAGCTTCAGATCGTCCTTCACTTCGGGAATTTCCATGGAGATGTGAAAGAGGTGCTGCTCGGGATGAGCGAGGGAAACTGTGTAGCGGATTTCCGCGCGTGATGCCGGAGGAGAGACCAGCAGCAGGCAGAAAACTGCCCCCGCGGCTGCGTGCGGCAACCTTCGCGCGCTCCGTGTCACTTCGACTGCGCCCCGGCGGGAATTTGTCTTGCCGCCAATTTCTTCAGAAGTTTCTCGCACAAGCCATCAAAGCTACCATTGGACATCACCAGCAGCAAATCGCCGGAACGCGCTTCGACGGCGAGAAGATCAGCAATAGCGTCGGCTCCCGGCAGGACACGCGCGTCCCTGCCCAAGCTGCGAACAGCGGCAGCCACCGTTTCCGGGTCGAGCCGCTGCTCGTCGCTCAATTGTGCGGCGCGATGCACGCTGCCCAGCAGCACGCGATCGCCCAGCGCCAGCACGGGTGGCAGCGCATCCTGAAAAACGCGGCGGCGCATGGAATTCGAGCGCGGCTCCAAAATCGCCCACAATCGGCGGTTGGGCCAGCGAAGGCGCGCGGCTTCAATCGTGGCGCGCACGGCGGTCGGATGATGCGCAAAATCGTCCACCACCACGATGCCATCCACCTCGCCCTTCACATCCATGCGACGCCGGACGCTGCGGAAGGATGCCAACGCCTGTTGCAGGGCCTCGCGTCTGATTCCGCGCCCCTGCGCGACGACGAGCGCCGACACCGCATTCAAAACGTTGTGGCGGCCGGTGGCGGCCAGGCGAAATTCCCCGTAAGCCTCGCCCTTGAATTTGACGCAAAACTTCATGCCGTCGCCGTCGGATTGCACGTCCGTGGCGCTCCAATCGTTGCCGCCCTCCAGGCCATACGTAATCACCGGGCAAAACGCTTTTTCCGTGGCATGGTGCAGCGCTTCGCCGGCGTCCCGGTCGCCCCAAACCACGATGCGCCCGCGCCGCGGCACCAGATTTACCAGCCGGCGAAACGCTAACTCGTAGGCATCGAAATCCGCGTAAATGTCGGCGTGATCGTATTCCAGCGACGTGATGATCAGGTCATCCGGATGGTAATGAAAAAATTTCGCGGCTTTGTCCCAATACGCCGAATCGTACTCGTCGCCTTCCAGAATGAACTCCTCGCCGCCGCCGAGGCCGTAGCTTTTGCCGAAATTTTCAGCGATGCCGCCCAACAGAAAATTGGGCTTCTTCCCTGCTACCTGGAAAATCCAGGCGAGCATAGCGGTCGTGGTGGTTTTTCCATGTGTACCGCTGACAACGATGGAATGTTTCCCGGGTAAGAATTCTTCTTCCAGAATTTCCGGCAGCGAGTGGTATTTCAGCTTGCGGTCGAGCATCTCCTCGACTTCCACGTTGCCGCGAGAGAGCGCGTTGCCGACCACCACAAGGTCGGGCGCTGGGGTGAGATTCGCCGCGTCGAATTTGACCGAGAACGGTATGCCCAGCGATTCGAGCAGCGTGGAGGCCGGCGGATAAACGCCCGCATCGGAGCCGGTCACGTGATAGCCGCGTTCGCGCAGCATCCCGGCGAGCGGCGCCATGGCCGAACCCCCAATCCCAATCATGTGGATGTGTTTTGCCTTGGCCAAGTACAATTCCCCAGTTTATTCGACCACTGCCGGTTCCAGAATTTCCAGCGTACCCTCTCCCTTGGCATGCAATTTTGCGCGCACGCCCAGCGGAATCGTGAGCATGGGCCGCTTGGTATGGCCGATGGGCGCGCCGTAGACGATCGGAACCCCGAGCGGCCCGAGAATGCGCTCACAAATTTCGGGAATCGTTGGGCTGCCTGCCACGGGAGGATCGCCCTCCGGGAAGTCTCCCAGCACAACCCCATTCACGTCCTGCAATATGCCCGCTTGCCACAAGTGGCGCAGCGCGCGATCCACCTGATACGGCTTCATGCCGCGATCTTCCAGAACGAGAATGGCGCCCCGTGTGTCCGGTTCCCAGCCCGTTCCCAGAGTCGTTTGCAGCATGGTCAAGCAGCCACCGACAAGACGTCCGGTGGCGCTGCCGGAAGCCAGGCATTCCGCCTGAAGCGGTATCTTCCATCCACCCTTTGTCTCGCTGACGGTTTGCCAAAATGAGATCACGTCGTAGCCAGAAGGTTCATTGGCGCCGTGATCGAATCCCGCAGCCACCATGGGGCCGTAAAAGCCGGCCCAACTGCGCACCTCGTAAAGCAGCAGTTGAATGATGTTCAGGTCGCTGTAACCGATGAGGCATTTTGGACCGAACAGTGAAGTCCCCAGTCTGAAATCGATGAGGTAGTTCGCCCCGTAACCCCCGCGCGTGGCAATCACTCCGTCAACGCTCTTGTCATGAAATGGCTTGCGGAACAGCTTGACGAGTTCCTCGTGCGGCCCGGCAAAGTAGCCTTGCGGATGGAGTATCGGCGCATCTTCCACCCGAAAGCCAAGCCCACGAAGTTCCGCCACACCCGCTGAAAGGGCGGCAGGCTCCGCGGGAGACGATGGAGAAACGATGGCTATCTTGGAACCCTTGCGCAGGGCCTTTGGCTTTTGCAGAATAACGGAGCGGCGTTTCATTCGTGATGGCCCTCGACCGGAACCACCTCGGTCACCACGCCCTGGCGGTTCAGTTGTTGCACGATCTGTTCCTGCTGGTGCACACTCACGTCCGCTTCGAATTCCACAATGGAATTCGTGCCCGCCATCGAAACACGAAAATGATTCATCACCACCTTTAGCCTGGCCATTAGTTGCTGGATTTCCGTGGCGACATTCTCCGCGTGGCTGGTGGTAAAGCGGAACACCCTCACCCGGGCTTTCAGGTGCAGCTTCTCCGCGCCCCAGCCCAACACCACCAGCGCAAACAACACGATCCCCGTGGCGGAAGCGGCGACGCCGTATAATCCCCCGCCCGCTGCCATGCCGATGGCCGCTTCCACAAAAATCGTCGCGGCGGTCGTCATCCCGAGGAGTCCCACGTTGTCTTTCAGGATGGCGCCTGCACCGAGGAAGCCGACGCCCTGGACAATGTTGGACGCGATGCGCGTGCCACTGGTGTCGCCCCAGAGACGCGCCAATTCATTGGAAAGTACGGTGAAGAGCGCCGTAGCCAGGCACACGAACGCGCTCGTGCGGATTCCCGCGGGGCGGCGCCGCAGATCGCGCTCCACTCCGATGGCCGCGCCCAGTCCGGCAGCAAACAACATACGCCATAGAATTTCGTGAAAAGAAAGCATCCCCAAACGGCCCTGTCCGTTTCAACGTGATTCTACTACAAGCCATCTCCTAAATGGTTCATGGGAGGGCACGGTTTCAGCCGTGCCGAAAAGGCTCTAAAATTCAGGGGTTTTAACCCCTGAGGTAGGCGCGCAGGATCGCAGAGCATTCACGAGATGGACTTTTCTTACAGTTTGAATTGCGTCAATTTCAAGAAGTGCCGTGCTCTGGCGTGTATCTCGCTCTTTTTCAGGTGCAGCAGCCGCTCCAGGCCGAATCTCTCCACGGCAAAGCTGCCCATCACCGAGCCGTACACCATGGCGCGCCGCAGCGCCGCGTCGTTGCTCCCGCCGCTGCCGGCCAGATACCCCATGAAGCCGCCGGCAAAACTGTCGCCCGCGCCCGTGGGATCATGCGGCTCCTCGAGGGGAAAGGCCGGCACACAGAAGACGCCGTGCTTATCCACGAGCATGGCCCCGTGTTCGCCGCGCTTCACCACCAGCGTGGAGGGCCCCATCTTGAAAATAGAGCGGGCGGCGCGCAGCAGGTTGTGCTCGCTGGAAAGCTGCCGCGTTTCCGAATCGTTGATCATCAGGATGTCCACGCGCCTCAGCGTCTCGCGCAGTTCCGCGTTGGTGCGTTCGATCCAGTAGTTCATGGTGTCCATGGCGGCGAGTTTCGGCTTGCCCTTCACCTGGTGCAGGACGTCGCGCTGCAGGTCCGGTGCGATGTTCGCCAGGAAAACATATTTCGACGAGCGATATTTTTCCGGCAAGCGCGGCTTGAATTCCGCGAAAACGTTGAGCTCCGTCGCCAGCGTCACGCGCTCATTCAGATTTTCCGAGTACCGTCCCGCCCAAAAGAAACTTTTACCGGGAGCGCGCTCCAGGCCTTCAATGTCTATCGAGCGGCTGCGGAAAATGGCTTCATCTTTCGTGCTGAAATCGTCGCCGACAATGGCCACGAGGCTCACTGGCGTGAAAAACCTTGCCGCCACGGCAAAATAGGTGGCCGCCCCGCCGAGCGTGCGTTCCACCTTCCCGTAGGGACTTTCCAGCGCATCATAAGCAACGGAACCCACCACGAGCAAGGACATGACTTTCTCCTATCCTCTTGCGAAAACAATGCCATCCCCTCATTCCGCCTGCCCGCCGCAGATGGGACGGGTTACGGCTTTACCCGCGACACACCGCTCTAGCGCCAGCGGCGCGCCACAAGTTAGCCCAGCCCGTGAGGGCTGGGAATCTTTGCATCACAAATCGAGAGCACCGTAGGCGCGGCACACCTCAGGAAACTCTTCTCTTCGCTCCCCGACTATCTATGAGACAACCTGCTCTGTTGACATCCTCGCAACCACATTGAAATTCGAGAGGGCCGTGGGCCACCTCCGTGGTTTTCTATGGAGGCAGGAGGTGCGATGGCCGAAGTTGGACTCCTGCCTTTTGCCCGCATCGC
>Ga0181518_10000422_pt1 | contig 46406 bp, 36 predicted proteins | sample PEATcosm2014_Bin_28_FD_119751 | JGI IMG/M metagenome (GOLD analysis project Ga0181518, IMG submission 119751) | Peatland microbial communities from MTU Mesocosm Facility, Houghton, MI, USA - PEATcosm2014_Bin01_60_metaG | ecosystem: Environmental > Terrestrial > Soil > Wetlands > Peat | place...
GCCCGGCGCAACGTTCCCTGCGCATCGGGGCCGGTCAAATGATCCTCGAGCTCGATCTCAAATCTCATACGCGGCGCGCTGCGGCTCTCCCGATCGCCAAGCACGCGGCAGATGTGCGCGGCAAGCGGCACAAATCGAAGCAGGTGCTCCCTGAACAGCCGCTTGCGCTCCTCGGTGCCGCCGTGCGCGAACACGCGGCCTGCGGCGGTGAGCTTCAACGCCCCGTCCTTGAGCTCGGCGAACTCAAGAATGTGAAGCGCCTCGGCAATTGGAAACAGATCGTCCACTTCCAGTGTGAGCGCGCTGGCGAGCGTCGCCAGCTCGGCCTCGCCGCCATAGGGTGGCGCGGCCAGCTTCTCGACCAGTCCGCTGATCCGGCTCACCGAAGCGCGCGGCAACGGCTGAACAATTCCGCCGTGAACCTGGCCCATGGCGCCGATGGACGCCACTGTCCGCGCCGTCAGCACCGAATAAATTTCGTCAACGATGCTGCGGAACTCGCCATCCAGCCGGTTGCGCGGTTGCGTCAGCGGGATGGGGATTTCGGCAGCAATCCGCCCCGGATTTGACGCCAGGATCAGCACGCGGTCGCACATCAGCACGGCTTCCTCGACGTTGTGCGTCACCATGAGCACAGAATTAGTGGGCAGCTCGCGCTCTATCCACAAATCCAAAAAGTCGGTGCGCAGCGTCTCGGCGGTGAGAACATCGAGCGCTGAAAACGGCTCGTCCATCAGCAGGACGACGGGCTGGGTGACGATCGCCCTGGCAAAGCCGACGCGCTGGCGCATGCCGCCGGACAGCTCACGCGGGTAAGCAGACTGGAAGCCGTCGAGGCCGATGAGATCGATGGCGGACTGCGCGCGGCGGCGCGCCTCGTCGCGCGGCAAGCCGAGCGCGTCGAGGCCGGCTTCGACGTTTTCAAGCACCGTGAGCCACGGAAATAGCGCGAAGGTCTGGAACACGACCGCGATACCTTCGGACGGCCCCGCGAGCGGCACTCCCCGGTAGCGGACTTCACCGGATGTCGGCTTGATGAGCCCGCCGGCTATGCGCAGCAACGTCGATTTTCCCGAGCCGGAGCGGCCGAGGAGACCGAGAATCTCCCCATTGCGCAAGGACATGTCGATGTCCGCCAGCACCGACAACGGTTCGCCGGAAGGCTTGGCGAAAACCATGCTGACTTTGCGCAGATCGATGTTCGCGCCGTTTGGGTCGCCGGTCATGTCCTGTTCTCAATCGAGCCGCGTTCGGCGTTCCGCCAACGCATAGAGCGGCCGCCACAGCAGACGGTTCACCGATACGACGAGCACCGACATCACCGCGATGCCAAGCGCAATCCGCGGATAGTCGCCGGCTTCGGTCATTCGCGCGATGTAGGCGCCGAGGCCCGACCCGTCGATCCTGGTCGAGCCCCAACTGACCACTTCCGAAACGATGCTCGCATTCCAGGCGCCGCCCGACGCGGTGATGGCGCCGGTCACATAATAGGGGAAAATTCCCGGCAGCAGCACGTCGCGCCACCAGCGCCAGCCGGGTATCCGGAAGCTCGCGGCCGCCTCCCTTAAATCGGTCGGAAAAGCGCTGGCGCCTGCGATCACGTTGAACAGGATGTACCATTGGGTGCCAAGGATCATCAGCGGGCTTAGCCAGATTTTCGGCGCGAGGTCGAACCGCACGATGAGATAGACCGCGACGGGGTACAGCAGGTTCGCCGGAAAGGCGGCGAGAAACTGCGCGACCGGCTGGACCTTTTCGGCGAGATTGGGACGCAGGCCGACGGCGACGCCGATCGGTACCCAGATCAACGTCGCAATGGCGATGAGGATGGCGACGCGGAGCAGCGTGAGGCCGCCGTTGCCGATGACGTCGGAGACATCCGCCCAGGTGAGCTCGGCGCCGATATATTGCAACAGAAACCACCCGATATAGGCGGTGCCCGCCGCGATGAGTCCGAGCCACGCCAGATCGAGCAGCCGCGACGACGGCAGTCGCGCTGCAAGCGTGCGAACCGACGCCGGAAACGACAATCGCGCTCGCGCCGCGGCTTGCACCAATATTCCGATCGGCTCGGAGACCGCCTTCACCAGCCGCGTCCGCCGCAGCAGATGCAGCACCCAGCTCCGCGGCACCACCTGCGCGGCGGTCTGCTCGTAGCGGAACTTGTCCGCCCAGGCCACCAACGGACGGAACAGCAGCTGGTCGTAAATGAGAATCGTGATCGTCATCGCCAGGATCGCCCAGCCGACGGCGACAAGATCGCGCTCCTCGATCGCGCGTGCGACGTAGGAACCAATCCCGGGCAGCGCGATGTGCAGGTCGCCGACGGAAATCGCTTCCGACGCCACCACGAAGAACCAGCCGCCGGACATGGACATCATCGTGTTCCAGATCAGGCCCGGCATGGCGAACGGCACTTCGAGCCGCCAGAACCGCTGCCAGCCGGAGAACCGGAAGCTGCGGCTCGCTTCGTCGAGATCGTGCGGAATCGTTCGCAGCGCCTGAAAGAAGCTGAACGCCATGTTCCAGGCCTGGCTGGTGAAGATTGCGAAGATGGCGGCAAGCTCCGCCCCCAGCATGTTGCCCGGAAACAGCGAGACGAAGAAAACGACCGTAAAGGACAGATAGCCAAGCACCGGCACGGATTGGAGAACGTCAAGCAGCGGGATCAGCACCATTTCGGCGCGGCGGCTCTTGGCGGCCAGCGTCGCATAGATGAAGGTGAATAGCAGCGAGGCAACGAGCGCCGCCAACATACGCAGCGTGGTTCGCAACGCATAGGCCGGTAACGCCATGGGCGACAGCGAGATTTCGGGCGGCTTCCCAGCAATCAACGGCGCGACCATCTGGCGGGCGCCGGCCCCGACCATGATGATGATCGCGACAACCAGCAGCACGGCAACCAAATCCGGCCACCCGGCGGCCCGCCGCTGCCACACCCCTCCTCTCAGGACTTCGGCATGATGCTCCAAACTTGCCCCCCATCGGCGGTCGGTGAGAAGAAACGCGATATGCCCGAAATGCCGCATTGACCTGCATCAAGTCCATGCTCCGGCATAGCACCGTCGCGTCGCGGTGTATTTCCTCTGCTCGCACCGGCCGCGACCATGCCATATAAAGTGCTCCGGTAAGATGACTGCACGACCGGCCCGAGGACTGCTTTGGTGGAATTGGCGCGCGTGACCCTGGAGGACAAATACACCCTCCAATCCGGACGCATCTATCTGTCGGGGATTCAGGCGCTGGTGCGCCTGCCGCTGATGCAACGCGCACGCGACCGCGCCGCGGGCCTCAACACCGCGGGCTTCATCTCCGGCTATCGCGGCTCGCCGCTCGGCACCTACGACAGCGCGCTGTGGCAGGCCAAGGCGCTGCTCGAGCAGAACGACATCCGCTTCCAGCCCGGGCTGAACGAAGACCTTGCCGCCACCGCGGTGTGGGGCAGCCAGCAGGTCGGCCTGTTTCCCGGCGCCACGGTCGATGGCGTGTTCGGCATCTGGTACGGCAAAGGCCCCGGCGTCGATCGCTCCCTCGACGTGCTGCGCCATGCCAATTGGGCCGGCACCGCGCCGCACGGCGGCGTGCTGGCCATCTCGGGCGACGATCACGGCGCGCAAAGCACCACCACCGCTTATCAGTGTGAGCAGGCTTTCGAGGCGGCGATGATGCCGATCCTCAATCCGGCGACCATCCAGGATTATCTCGATCTCGGGCTGTTCGGTTTCGCGCTGTCGCGGTTTTGCGGCTGCTGGGTCGCGTTCAAGGCGGCGAGCGAAGCGGTGGACAGCTCCGCTTCGGTCTACGTCGATCCGCAGCGCGTGACGGTGACGATGCCGCACGATTTCGCCATGCCGCCGGGCGGCCTGCATATTCGCTGGCCGCGCGGCGGCATGGATTGGGCGGTCGAGCAGGAGCGCCGTCTGCACGGCCCAAAGCTCGCCGCGGCCCAGGCATTTGCCCGTGCCAATGGCCTCGACCGCGTGGTGATCGATTCGCCGCGACCGCGCCTCGGCATCGTCACCACCGGCAAAGCCTATCTCGACGTCCGGCAGGCGCTCTGCGAACTCGGCATCACCGAACAACGCGCCGCCGCGCTCGGTATCCGCGTGTACAAAGTCGCGCTGGCCTGGCCGTTGGAGCCGCAAGGTGCGCTGGCCTTCGCGCAAAACCTCAAGGACATTCTGGTCGTCGAAGAGAAGCGCGGCTTCGTCGAGAACCAGTTGGTAAAACTCTTCTATAATGTCGAGGCGTCGCGGCGGCCAAGCATCGTCGGCAAGACCGACGAGACCGGCGCAGTGCTTCTTCCCTCCACCGGCGAGCTGACGCCGACCATGGTGGCGCGCGCCATCGTCGCGCGCTTGAAGCGGTTCGGCGACGCAACGCAATTCGACGAGCGCTTGGCGCGGCTCGAAGCCTTCGAGCGGCCGGCGTCGCCGGTGTCGAACATCCAGCGCACGCCGTTTTTCTGCTCGGGCTGTCCGCACAACACCTCGACGCGGGTGCCCGAAGGCAGCCGCGCCATGGCCGGCATCGGCTGCCACAGCATGGCGCTGTTCATGCCCGACCGCCACACCGCCACGCTGACCCATATGGGCGGCGAAGGCGTCAACTGGATCGGACAAGCGCCGTTCACCACCGAGCGGCACGTTTTCCAGAATCTCGGCGATGGCACTTATGCGCATAGCGGGCTGATGGCGATCCGCGCCGCCGCCGCCGCCGGCGTCAACATCACCTACAAGATTCTCTATAACGACGCGGTCGCCATGACCGGCGGCCAGCCAGTGGAAGGCGCGATGACGGTGCCGCAGATCGCCCAGCAGGTGCTGGCCGAAGGCGCGCGCCGCGTCGTCATCGTTGCCGACGAGCCGGGTAAATATCCGAAGCATGCCGGCTTTCCCGTGGGCGTCGCCATCCGCCATCGCGACGATCTCGATGCCGTGCAGCGCGAGCTGCGCGACATCGCGGGCCTCACCGTGCTGATCTACGACCAGACCTGCGCGGCGGAGAAGCGCCGCCGCCGCAAGCGCGGAAAATTTCCGGATCCGCCGCAGCGCGTTTTCATCAACGACGCCGTGTGCGAAGGCTGCGGCGATTGCTCGGAAAAATCGAACTGCATTGCGGTAGCGCCGGTCGAGACCGAATTCGGCCGCAAGCGCCGCATCGACCAGTCGAACTGCAACAAGGATTTTTCCTGCCTCAAGGGCTTTTGCCCGAGCTTTGTCACCGTGCGCGGCGCCACCCCGCGCAAGCTCGGCGGCCTTGCGGCCAACGACAGCCTGTTTGCCAACCTGCCCGATCCGAAGGCGCCGCCGCTCGAGCGGCCCTATGGGATCCTCGTCACCGGCGTCGGCGGCACCGGCGTGGTCACGCTGGGCGCGCTCATCGGCATGGCGGCGCATCTCGAAGGCAAAGGCTGCACCGTGCTCGACATCAGTGGGCTCGCGCAAAAGAACGGCGCGGTGATGAGCCACGTGCGGCTCGCGCCGCAACCGGAAGATCTTTACGCGGTGCGCGTCGTTTCGGGCGGCGCCGACGTGCTGCTGGCCTGCGATCCGGTGGTGGCCGCGAGCCCCGCCGCGCTGTCGCGCCTGCAGACCGGTGCCACCAAGGCCATCGTCAACAGCCATGCGCAACCGACCGCCGCCTTCATCTTCAAGCCCGACATCGATTTCGAGACCGCCAAAATGCTGCAAGCGATCAAAACGGCGGCGGGCGACGGCGGGGCGGACACGATCGATGCCACCGCGCTGGCCGCGGCGCTGATGGGCGATTCCATCGCCGCCAATCTGTTCATGCTCGGCTATGCGTTCCAGAAAGGGCTTCTGCCGCTCACGCTCGCGGCCATCGAGCGCGCCATTGAGCTCAACGGCGTCGCCGTCGACGCCAACAAACGCAGTTTTGGCTTCGGCCGCCTCGCCGCCCACGATCGCGCCCAGGTCGAGGCGCAGGTGCGCAGCGCCTTGCGCGACGATGCAGCGCCCGAACCGCAGGGGCTCGACGCCCTGGTCGAACACCGCGCCGCTTTTCTTAAAAGCTACCAGAACGCCGCTTACGCGCAGCGCTATCGCAACGCGGTGCGAACGATCCGCATCGCCGAAGCAAAGCTTGCCCGCGGCTTTTCCGGCTTGGCGGAGACGACAGCGCGCAACCTGTTCACGCTGATGGCCTACAAGGACGAATACGAAGTGGCGCGGCTCTATAGCGATGGCGCGTTTTTGAAAAAACTGCAGCGCCAGTTCGATGGCGACTTCACGCTCGACTATCATCTGGCGCCGCCGCTATTGGCGCGGCGCGATCCGGCGACCGGCGAGCCGAAGAAACGCGCCTTCGGCCCCTGGATGCGCCATGTGTTCAGGCTCCTGACGTGGCTCCGCCCGTTGCGCGGCACCGCGCTCGACATTTTCGGCTACACCCAGGAACGCCGCATGGAACGGCGCTTGATCGCCGACTACGAAGCCATCCTTCGCGAGCTTTCGGCAACGCTAAGTTCGGACAACCACGCGCTCGCAATCGCGATCGCTTCGCTGCCGGCGAAGATGCGCGGTTTCGGCCACATCAAGGCGCGCAATGTCGAGAGCGCCAAAGCGTGCGAGGCCGAGCTGCTCGTGCTGCTGCGCAGCAAACATACTCAGGCATCGGCGGCTTGATCGGTTCGATCTCTCAGTCGACGGCGGCGGGCACCGCGATGGCGGAATAAGCCTCGGCCATGGCCGGCGCCAGCGTGTAGCTCCAGGTGCGATTGCAGCTGTAGCAGACGAACGTGGTCCGCTGCATTGCGGGAGATTTCGGGTGCGGAACCGAAGTGACATAGATCAGCGGATTCCCGCACTTGGGACAGAGCGCCGTCAAATCCTGGTCTTCGGACATAGCGCGATCCGGCAATACCGCCGCCAATCGTAGTTTCAAAGGTTAAACTTTTCGAAAACCGCCAAAAACGCCGGCAGCATGCCGATAAGTCATGCACGCGCAGCCATCTCGGCGCGGCGCGACCCGAGGCGCGTGCGAACCAGATCGAGGTGGGATTTTACGGAAAAATACACGTCCGAGTATCGCATCGGAACCGCGAGACTGTGAATGGCCCGATCGACGCCGTCGAGATCGACTTCGAGCGCCGAAACTTCCGCGGTGGTCACGTCATTTTGCAATCGCGCTTCGATCCTTCTCAGGCGGCGGTACATGGCGTTCAGGCGCTCGGTGACGAGCCATTTGTAGCCTTTGGGCGCATAGCTGAACAGCGGCAGGACAATGGCAATGACCGCCGCCACCACTGCGATGGTCCGTCGCGCATAGTTGGTTATCCAGAACGGCAGATACCGGTTCAGCAACGAAGGACCGTTCTTATAGAAATCAATCGCGCTCTCGGAAACCGGATATTCCGGATCGGTCGGCTTGGGAAATTCACCGGCTTGTTGAAACGGCCCGGGCTCGCCGTGCGTTTCCATGATGGCCCGTGCCAGCAGATCGATGATCGCGGGATGGATGTCTTTGCGCACCAGCACGACGTTGCTGGCGGCAATGAGGATCAGGTCGGTGGATGGAACGATCCTCTCAAAATCGATGACCGCCCGCGGCAGCACCAATCGAACGAGAAACGGAAAAATGCGGGTGAGAGCCTCGGCTTCCGTAAAGCTCATGGGGCGAACGCGGGAGCTTGCCAGCAAGGAGCGGAGAATTGGCGAATCCAGAGCAAAGGGGAGAAACAGGGCATCGATCTTGCCGTCATTCATGGCGTTGACCGCGTCTTGCGCCGAGAGGCCCAACAGCGTCGCGGTTTCAGAAGTGACGCCGCTGATATCGAGAATCTTTTCGGTTATCGGCCGTTGGCCGCTGCCTTCCAGCCCCAAGGCGATGCGTTTGCCCTTGAGCTGGCGCAAATCCGTTATCGTTTCAGCCGCACTGTAAAACAGCCAATAGACTTGATAGTTGATGCTTCCCATCGACAACAAGTCCGGTGATTGCGTGCCGTCCGAGATGCCCGCCTGCACGATACCCGCCGTCACGCCGGAATGCGGGTCGTTGAGAAGCGCGAGGTTTTCCACCGCACCATTGGTCAGGCGCACATCAACGTCCACGCCAGAGCGAGCAAGGATCGTCCGATAGCTGTTGCCGATGGTCTGGTAGATTTGATTTCTCTGGCCGGTGGCGATGGTGATTTTCTTCGGCGGTGAGGGAATCAAAATCTCCAACGCGAGCCAGACGATGGCCGCACTGCACAGGATCGCGGCCAGAACAATGGACAGATGCCAACGATTGAAACCCAGCATGACTATCTCGTCCCGGTTTGCCGCCGCCGTCGCCGATTGTTGCGCCGACGATCGGCGTGACGAATGCGCGTCGTCCCGCAATTGTTTCGTTTTGCCGAAAAGCAGCACGGCAGCCGGCGCGCCTGGGCACCGCTCGCCAGCCCTTCAATTTGTCGTCTGAATTCCACGCGTACGGGGCCGCGCCCCGCGTCGTCCGCAAAGCCCTATCACGTTTCGACGCGAAGCATGTGCCCTATTTCATGTGCGCGACCGGCCGGCTTGGCTCACTGTCCTTGAATTCGCGCATCGGCAGACCAACCGCAGGCGTCATGTCGGCTTGGGAGTCTCGCACGTTTGATAGCGGCGCGCGCAAAATCACTGCGTCCGTTCGCACGTCCGCGCCTTCGGCCTACCGGGCGTGGCGGGACCCGCGGCTTGCACGGCCCGGTCGAAAACGATGCACAAGGACACCGCGCGACTGCAGCAGAGAGCCCGTTTTCAGGGCAAAAACAGACGTCGCGATTTCAAAACATCACTTATGTTTCTGACTCATAACCGACATGGCGTGGACGGCGTTGTGATGCGCCGCTTCGTCGTCACCTTCTTTTGATCCGCTGGACGCCGCTCGCGGCTTTCGCATCACGAAGCCATTTTCTAACATTCCGGCAGTCAAAAGTTCGTCGGCAAAATGCCGAAGCAAGAAGCTCAACTCGCCGGAACATCATCGACTTGTTTGTTCGAACGACTCGACCAGTTTTGAAATCGAGGCCGGGAAGGCTTTCGGCCTCAAATATGGAGGCTGACATGTTGCGTATTTCTAAAATCGCTGTTCTGAAAAACATCCCGGCGATTGTGACTTTGTTATCGCTCGCCGTCTTGGGCGGCATGGCGCTGGCGGCGCAGGACAGGTACACGCTGAAATTGGGCAAGCTCTCGTTTGCCGACTTCAAAAGATACGAAAACTGGCGGGATGTCGCGGTCAGTCAGACCGAAACTCAGTTGAAAGTGATCGTGGCGAATGACGTGATGATGAACGCGTATAGGCAAGGTCTTCCCGCCGACGGCAAGTTTTTTCCCGAGGGCTCTAAGATTGTGAAGATCGAGTGGAGTTTTAAAAAGAACCCCGTGGCGCCGTATTCCGTGAATGTGCCGGACACTCTGAAAGCTGTTGACGTCATCGAAAAAGATACCAAGAGATTCCCGGACACGCACGGATGGGCATACGCCAACTTCATCTATGATGCCGCGTCTGACACTTTTGCGCCTGAGGGAACTGAGCCCAACTGCGGCTACGCCTGCCACACGACGGTGGCGGCAAAGGATTACATTTTCACGGCCTATCCCAAGAGGTAGCCGGCCCGGCCGCGTTCGATGCCAAACCGAAAGCGAAGGCGTCATGGCCTTCGCCAATAAGCGCAACGGCAACATACAACAGCAAGGAGACGTTACATGATCCGCAAAGCGAAAGCCGTTTGGCACGGCACCGGCCGCGCGGGCAGCGGTCATCTGTCCACCGATTCCGGCGTGCTCGCAGAGACCCCGTATTCTTTCAGGACGCGGTTCGAGAACGAGAAGGGCACTAACCCCGAAGAGCTCATCGCCGCGGCGCATGCCGGTTGCTTCACCATGGCGCTGGCGTTTGGGCTGCAGGCCGGCGGCTATACGCCGACCGAGCTCACCACCGAGGCGGCGGTCACGCTGGAACCCGAAGGCCAAGGTTTTCGCATCAGCCGGTCGGCGCTGACGCTGCGCGCCAAAGTGCCGAACCTGGACGAAACCGCGTTTGTTCGCATGGCCGGTGAAGCCGAGAAGAACTGCCCGGTCTCCAAGGTCCTCAACGCCGCAATCACCTTGGACGCCAAATTGATCTGAGGCGTCCGTAGCAATGGTTCGAACCCACCAACCGGGCCTGGTCGTTTTCAGATCGGTGCTGCCCGAAGACACGCCGAAAGCCGATTCCATCAGCTCGTTACTAGCTGGCGCCTCGCTCAAGCGACGGCCAAGCCGCCTCCGGCTCGTCCGGCGGCACCGACGACAACAGCGCCCGCGTGTGCGCATGCTGCGGATCGGCAAAAACCTTCTCGACGGCGCCCTCCTCGACGATCTCGCCGCCATACATCACCAGCACGCGGCTGCACAGGTGACGCACCACGGACAGATCGTGGGATATGAACAGCATGGCGAAGCCGAGCTCGGCGCGCAGCCGCGCCAGGAGATTCAGAAGCTGCGCCTGGATCGAGACATCGAGGCCGGAGACGATCTCGTCGGCGATGAGGATTTTCGGCAAGGTACACAGCGCACGCGCGATGTTGATGCGCTGCCGCTGCCCGCCGGACAATTGGCCGGGAAGCCTTGCGGCGAAATCGGTCGATAGGCCGACCTCGGCGAGCAATTCTCTGGTCCGCGCCAGGCGCTCGTCCCAGCTTGAATGCCGGCTCCCCGCTTCCATCGCCTGGGTGACGATGCTCGCCACGCGCCGCCGCGGATTGAGCGCCGATTGCGGATCCTGAAACACCATCTGCAAGCTCGCCGCGTTGCGCACGCGGCTGCGCAGCGACGGCTCGGTGAGGTCCTCGCCATTGAGCAGGATTTTTCCGCCCGTCGGCAGTTCCAATCCGACCAGCATTTTGGCGATGGTGCTCTTGCCGCTGCCGCTCTCGCCGACCAGGGCGACGAATTCATTCTCGGCAATGCTGAACGAGGCCTGCTTGACCGCGGCAACATTGCGCGCGGCGGCAAACAAACCGCCGCCGGTCGTATAGTGCTTTTGCAAAACCTCGACTTGCAGCAACGGCCGGCCGGCCGCGCCCGCCGCAACGCTATCGCCAGCCATCGCCGCAATGGTCCGCGTCGCCGCGGCGCGAATGCAGGCGACATGATGATCGGCGGCGACGGCAATGTCCGGCGGCTCGCCGCGGCGGCACGCTTCGGCGGCAAGCGGACATCGCGGCGCGAAATGGCAACCGGATAGATTTTTGAGCTGGCGCAAGCTCGGCATCTGGTCCGGCATGACGTAAAGCGCGCGCCGCTCGGCGCGCAGCGACGGATTGGCGAGCTGCAGGCAGCGCGTATAGGGATGCGCCGGGGTCGACAGCACGGCGCGCGCCGGCCCGCTCTCGACGGCGCGGCCGGCATACATCACGGTGACCTGGTCGCACAGTTGCGCGGCAAGCCGCAGGTCGTGGGTGATGAAGATGACCGCAGTGCCGTGCTGGCGCTGCATGTCGGCGATCAGCGCCAGGATCGGCGGATGCATGGTGACGTCGAGTGCGGTGGTCGGCTCGTCGGCGATGACCAGGCGCGGATTTGAGGAAAAGGCCAAAGCGATCAGCACGCGCTGGCACATGCCGCCGGACAATTGATGCGGATATTGCGTCAGCAGTTCCGCGGCGCGCGGCAGCCTCGCCGCCGTCAGCATGGCGACCGCGCGGTCGCGGCGCGTGCCACGGCTGCCGTCGCCGAGCCGCGCCAAATGCTCGTCGAATTGCGCGCCGATGGTGCGCACCGGATTGAGCGAGGTCATCGGCGCCTGCGGGATGAAGGCGATGGCGCGGCCGAGCAGCGCACGCCGCGCGCCCGGCGCCATGCGCAAAAGGTCTTCGCCTTCGAACAGCAGCGAACCCGACGAAATCGCAAAACCGGCCGGCAAGAGCTGCGCGATGGCGCGGCCGACCATGGATTTGCCGGCGCCTGATTCGCCGACGAGGCCAAGGATTTTTCCCGGCTCAAGGTCGAACGACAGCGCGCGGATCGCCGGCACCGTCGCGCCGTCGATGCGGGCGCCGACCACCAGGTTCTTGGCTTGCAGCGCCAGCATCGTCAGCGCCCGGTTTCCGCAAGCCGCACGTCGAGCGTGCGGCGCAGCCCGTCGCCCAAAAGATTGAACGCGGTGACGGTCAGGAAAATCGCAAAAATCGGCAGCAGCAGATTCCATGGCGACTGATAGACGTATTGCCGCGCGTCGGCGATCATCTGGCCCCAGGCCGGCGTGTTGGCGCCGACGCCAAGCCCGATGAAGGACAAGATCGCCTCGACAACGACCGCGATCGCCATTTCCAGGCTGATGAGCGTGATCAGCAGCGGTGTCGTCGCCGGCAGCACCTCGCGAACGATGGTCTGCCAGTGGGTGAAGCCGAGGAGCCGGGCAGCGGCGACATAATCGTGCCGGGTCACAATCAGCACTTCGCTGCGCAGCACGCGGCAAAACCGAGTCCAGTCCACCAGCACGATGGCCAGGATGACCTTGCTCAAGCCGACGCCGAGCCCGACCATCAAGATCAACGACAGGATCACCGGCGGAAACGACATCCAAACGTCGACCAGGCGCCCGATCAACCAATCCACGGCGCCGCCGAAATAGCCGGAAATGTGCGCCAGGATGGTGCCGATGATCATGGCGCCCAGTGAAGCGAACAGCGCCACCAGCATCGCGGTGCGCGCGCCAAAAATCAGCCGCGACAGCACGCAGCGGCCGAGGCTGTCGGTACCCATTGGATAATTCAGGTCGCCGCCGTCGGCCCAGGCCGGCGGCTGCAGGATCGCCAGCAGGTTCTGGTCGCCGGGATCGTGCGGCGCGATCCAGCCGGCGAACACCGCGCAAAACGCAATGCAAAAAATCATGCCGAGCGCGATCAGGACGCGCGGCGAGCGCAGCGAACGGGACAAGGCGCTCGTCATCAGCGCACCCGCAGTTTTGGATTGAGCACGACATAAAGACTGTCGACCGCCGTGTTGATCAGCAACACGACGATGCAATAGGTCAGCCCGATGGCCTGAATGAGCGGCAGGTCGGCGTTGCGCACGGCGTCGACCATCAGGTTGCCCATGCCCGGATAGGAATAAATCACCTCGACCAGAAGCGTGCCCGAGAACAAAATGCCGAATTGCACGCCGGCGAGCGTGAGCGTCGGCAAGGACGCGTTCTTCAGCGCGTGGCTGAGCAGGATATGCCGCTCAGACAAGCCGCGCAGCCGCGCCTGTTGGATGTAATCTTCCAGATAAACGTCGAACAGGCTGGAGCGCAGCACCCGCATGATGGTCGGCGAGAACGCCAACCCGAGCGCGACCGCCGGTAATATCAGATGCTGACATGCGCTCCAGAACACGTCGAGGCGCCCGGCCAGCAAGGAATCGAGCAGCAGAAAGCCGGTGATGTGCGGCAGCGGCAGTCCTGGCGAAACTTGGCCGGTGAACGGCAGCCATTGCAGCAGCACGCCGAACACGAACAGCAGGATCAGTCCCCAGAGAAATTCCGGAATCGACAACAGCACGATCGAGGCGAGGTCCGCCACCGGCTCGAACAGCATGCCGCGCAGGCGGAACAGGATTAAGCCGCCGCCGAGCCCGAGGATCGCCGCGATCGCCATGGCGCAGGCGGCAAGCTGGATCGTCGCCGGCAACGTGGCTGCGACCAGCTCGCCGGCATCGCGGCGTAAAGCAATGGAGCGGCCGAAATCGCCGTGCAGGGCGTCGGATAGCCAGATCAGGTATTGCTGCGGCAGGGGCTTATCGAGGCCCATTTCGCGGCGCTTATCTTCGATTTCCGCAATCGTCGCATTCGGCGGCAAAGACATCGCCGCCGGGTCGACCGGCAATAGCCGCAGGATGCAGAACAGCAGCGCCGAGACGATCAGCAGGATCGGGATCGCGGCGATGAGGCGGCGCGCGATCAGTTTCAGGACGGCGGCGGTCATTTTGCTGCGCCTACTTTATACCAAGCGCAGCGCTGTAAAACCTCAGCTCCACCGCAGCGTCTGCGGCAACACCCAGCCATTGGCATATTTCGTATAGGCCAGATTCTTCTTGCGCACGATCGTCACCACGCTTTGCAACAGCGGCACCGTGGCGCCGTTTTCCACCGCGTAGCGTTCCAGATCGCGGTAGCCGGCGATGCGCTTGTCGTAGTCGGCGACGCCGAACAGCGCCAGGACCCGATTGCCGATATCCTCGTCCTTCCACGGCGAGAACGGCATTTTCGGATTGAGCTGGTAGCCCGAGAAGATTTCCGGATCGCCGGTGGCATTGTCCCAGCTGTACAGCGTCGTCTCCGGCAATTTGTTGCCGCGGTTGAGCTCGAAATATTTGGCGTATTCGATGACCTGCAAATCGGCCTCGATGCCGACCTGCTTCCACATCTGCACGATGGCACGCGCGATGTCGTAGTCGCTCGGAAACTGGCCGTTGGTGGTGGCAAAGCCGATCTTCACCGGATTGGAGGTGGAGAAATTCGATTTGGCCAAGAGCGCCTTGGCCAGCGCCGGATCGTATTTGAACGAAAAATCGGTCAGATATCCTGGCGTGCCCGGCGTCGCCAGCACCGACAGCGGCACCGCGGCACCGGCGTAGAACGCTTTCGACAGCGCCGCCTTGTCGATGGCGTGATGGGCGGCGAGGCGCACGTTCCTGTCGGCGAAGGCGAGGTCGGCGCGCATCTGGATCAAAATCACGCGGGTGATCGGATCGAGCTCGGCTGAGAGCCCCGGTTCCTTCTGGAACCGCTCGGCTTCGCGCACCGGCACATTGATGGTGAAATCGGTCTGACCGGATTGGATCGCCGCCACGCGCGCCGAGGGGTCCTTGATGATCTCGATGGTGACGTGTGCGATCTTCGGCTTCGGCCCCCAATAGCCGTCGTAGCGCTCCAGCACGATGCGCGAGTTCAATTCGTATTCGGCGAGCTTGTACGGCCCGGTGCCGACGGGATTTTTCAAAAAATTATCGAGGCCGCCCGACTCGATATATTTCTTCGGCACCATATAGCTGCCGAGGAACGCCATCCATTGCGGCGCGGTCGGCGCCGGTGCGTTGAATTTCATGGTCGCCTTGACAGGTGACTCGATGACGATGTCGTCGACCTTCTTCCAGGAATTCGCGGTGTCGAGTTTCAAGCCGGCTTTGATGCGCTCGAAGAAGGTGTAGCGAAAATCCTCCGTGGTCATCTTGTCGCCGTTGTGAAAGGTGACGTCGTCGCGCAGCTCGACCGCCATGCTCAAGGCGTCCGGCGCCAGGCTCCAGCTCTTGATCAGATGCGGAATCAATTTCAGCTGCGGGTCCTGGTCGAGCGGCTGATCGAACACCGCCTTGAAGATCGGCTGCGCGTCGGGCGTGAAGCGCTGATTGGGATCCCAGGACGGCACGTCGTTCGGCCAGCCGATGGTGGCCGCGTCGGTGGTCGCGGCGCGGGCGCGAGTAAACGGCGCCGACATGCCGGCCGCGGCCCCCGCGGCCAGTTGCAAGAATGACCTTCGCTTCAGCTTGGACGCCATGATGTGCTCCTCGAACGCCTTCGATGCGGCGCCTCGCGCCGTAATGGACCCTGCCGGCAATGGCGTCTTTATACCTCAAATTCCGGCCGCTGAACCGGCATGAGGAAGAACAGTTCGTCGCGTGCAAAGGTGGTGCGGCCAAGGGGATGCAACGCCCAGCACCGCATCCACTTAATGAGGCGGCAACCTTAGTGCTTAGCGTTCAGCACCTCCCAGACCCGCCGCGGCGTTGCCGGCATATCGATATGCCGCGCGGCGGTGCGGCGGTGGAGCGCGTCGACGATGGCGTTGATGATGGCGGGCGGCGCGCCGACGGCGCCGGCCTCGCCGGCGCCTTTGACGCCGAGGGGATTTGACGTCGTCGGCACGTTGTGGGTCGAGAAGGCGAAATTCGGCAGATCGCCGGCGCGCGGCATGGCGTAGTCCATGAACGAGCCGGACAACAGTTGCCCGCTGTCGCCATCATAGACCGCGTGCTCGAGCAGCGCCTGGCCGATGCCCTGCACGATGCCGCCGTGGACCTGGCCCTCGAGCAGCAGCGGATTGATGATGCGGCCGAAATCGTCGACCACGGTGTAGCGTTCGATTGTCGCGGCGCCGGTATTGGGATCGATCTCGACCTCGACGATGTGGCAGCCGTTGGGAAAAGTCTGCGCCGGCGGCACGCGGACATGGGTGGTGTCGAGGCCGGGCGCCATGCCGGCCGGCAGTTTCGCCGGATCGCGCGCCGCTTTCGCTACTTCGAGAATATCGAGGCGCAGATCGGTGCCGGGCACGCTGAAAGTCCCGTCGGCGAAAGTGACATCCTGCGCCGAGACTTCCAGAAGATGCGCGGCGAGTTGCGTGCCCTTGTCGATGATGGTCTTGCCGGCCTCGTAAAGCGCGGTGCCGGCAACGGCGAGCGCGCGCGAACCGCCAGTGAGCCCTGACGGCGTGCGGTCGGTATCGCCCATGATGACGTCGATGCGGTCGCCATCGATGCCGAGCTGGCCGGAGACGATCTGCTTATAAGCGGTGACGAGGCCGGTGCCGTATTCCTGGTTGCCCATGACCAGTTCGACCTTGTCGTCCTTGAACTCGATCGACGCGGTCTCGGGGAAGCCGCCGCCGCAGCGCTCGGTATAGGTCGCCATGCCGATGCCGCGCAGCTTGCCGTCGCGCTCGCTTTGCTTGCGCCGCTTGGCGAATGTCGGCCATTCCGCCGCGGCCATGCACAGGTCCATGACCTTTTCGAACTCGCCGGAATCGAGCAGGAGTTTTGTCGCCGACATGTAAGGCATGGCGGACGACGGCACGAAATTGATCCTGCGGATGGCGTCGGGGCTCTTGCCGAGCTCGCGCGCTGCCGCATCAACCAAACGCTCGAGCAGATAGGCGGCCTCGGGCCGCCCGGCGCCGCGATAGGCGCAGACCGGCACGGTGTTGGTGCAGATGCCCTTGACGTTGATGTGGATGGCGCCGATCGCATAGAGGCCGGAGACGAGATCGGTCGAGCGCGTCGGCACGAAGCAGCCGAACGGCGACAGATAGGCGCCGATATTGGCGAGGATCGAAACGCGCAAGCCGAGGAAGCGGCCCTTGCCGTCGAGCGCCAGCTCGGCGCGGGTGATGTGATCGCGGCCCTGATTGTCGGAGACGAAGCCTTCCGAGCGGTCCTCCTGCCATTTCACCGGCCGCGCGATCTTGCGGCTCGCCCAGACCACCAGCGCGTGCTCGGGATAGACGAAGGCCTTCATGCCGAAACCGCCGCCGACATTGGGCGTGATCAGGCGCAGTCTGTCCTTCGGCATTTTCAGCACGATCTCGGCGAGCGGATCGCGCACGAAATGCGCGCCTTGGGTCGCGGTGTAGAGCGTCGAGCGGACGCTTGCCGGATCGTAGTCGGCAATGGCATTGCGCGGCTCCATCGAATTGACCACGACGCGGTTGTTGACGAGGTCGAGCGCGACGACGCGGGCGGCCTTGGCGAACGCGGCGTCCGTCGCCTTGGCGTCGCCGGCGTCGTTGTCCCAGTCGAAGACGATGTTGCCCGGGATATGGTCGAACAGAGCCGGCGCGCCGGAGCCTATCGCGGCCTTGGCGTCGGTCACCGCCGGCAGCGTGTCGTAGTCGACCTCGATCGCTGCCGCGGCATCGCGTGCCGCCGCCAAAGTCTGGGCGACCACCAGCGCCACCGGCTGGCCGACATGGCGCACCTTGCCCTGCGCCAGCACCGGCCGCGGCGTATCGTGCCGCGGCTTGCCGTCGCGGCTCACGAGCGGCACCGTGCAAGGCACGTCGCCGAGACCGTCGGCGCGCACATCCTCTCCCGTTCCGACGAACAACACGCCCGGCATGCGCCGCGGCGCCGCGGCATCGATGCGCTTGATATGCGCATGCGCCACCGGCGAGCGCAGCACGAATGCATGGGTCATCCGCGGCAGGACGATGTCGTCGGTATAGCGGCCGCGCCCGGTAATGAGCCGCAAATCCTCGTAACGCCGCACGGGCTGGCCGACGCCGAATTTCATGTGGTCCTCCGACCTGCAATCACCGGACATATTACTGTATCCGATTTCCGCAATCCGCCGCGAGCGGGCCGAATCGCCCGCCGGCTCATTAATTCAGGCTATCGCGGCCATTCTCGTCCGGATTATTGCCGGGCATGATACGCTGCCGCCGGTCGTTCATGGAGCGGGAATGAAATTGCTTCTCGTCTGCGGACCGTTCGGCAGCGGCACGACCGCCGTTGCCGGACTGCTGGCGCGGCTCGGCGCCATCGGTTTCGGCCCGTATTACCAACCGGCCGACGCGCTCACGCCCGACAGCCACGAGCTGGTCGCGTTTCGCGATTTGATCCTGACGCTGGCCTCGGAACAGACCACCACGCTGCTGCCGGAAGTCGACATAAAAACGGCGCTCGACGGATTTCGCGACCGCATCGGCAATCAGGAGCTTGGTCCGTACGACGACAACGCCGCGATCCCGATTTTCCTGAAACATCCGCTGGCCGCGCTGATCATCCCGCAGATCTGCGCGGCCTTCGCGACGCGGCTGATCTATCTGGTGCGGCCGGTGCGCGACATCGAGTTAAGCCGCCGCCGGCGCAAGTGGGGCGCCCAATACGGCGCCAAAGCTGCCGGGATCATCTATTCGCACATGTTCAACGCGCTGATCAATCATAGCTTCCCGACGACCATCGTGCGTTATTCCGAGCTGATCAATTCGCCGATGGAGCACACCCGAAAACTTGCCGCCTTCGCGGGGCTCAAAAGCAATCCAGACGTCATGCGTGAAGCGGCCGCGTTTGTTCGGAGCCCGAAGCCGCCTACCGACGCACGGTAAGCAAATAGCGCCTAGCGGCTTCAGCCGGGATCGGCGCGCGCGCTTTTGCGCCAATGCCACCACACCACGACGCCGACGGCGAGCATCATGGCGAAGATCACGACGACGATCAGCGCCGAATTCTCGATCCAGGCAATGGCAGGAACGGCCAATGCCATGGCCAGGCCCAAGGCGCACACTTGCCAGGAAAACACCTGCAGGCCCGCGGTGAAGGTGCCGAGCGCCAGCAGGGTGAAGACCGCGATCGCGGTCGAATTGGCGGTGAAATTCCGCTGCACGCTCGGCAGCAACAAGAGGTTCATCACCACGATGAAAGCCAGCCAGTGCAGCACCTGCGAGCCGATCAATGTCATCTGCGCCTTTCTGTCAGCGGCGCTCGGCCATCCGGAGCCGATGCAGACCAGCGCGATCAGCGGCGCCAACAGCTCCCAAAAGCCGACGATCGGCTGCTTGGAAAAGCTCGTATAGGCGACGCCGAGCGTGGTGAGGATCAGCACCAGGGCGAAGGGGAGTTCTTTGAGCCAGAAGCTCAGACGACGCACAGCGCGCGGCGCTGCGGGCGGCGACGCCGGTGGCGGGGCTTGCGAGGTCGTATCGGTGCCGCCCATGGGTCTCTCCACCCTCATCACATCTTAAGCCAAAAGCGCCACCGCGACTCGTTCGGCGCGAACGGCAGTTCGTGCCGGTCGGACACTTTATTCTATGAAACCCGTAGTTGGCGATGTACCCCGGACGGCCGGTGCTTAGTGCTCGCTGGGAGGCAACAACATCAATCTCATGCGACTTATGAAAGAGCACAAACGGATCGTGATCGATCTCGGCCGAACCTTGAACGATGCCCGTAAAAGTGGCAACAATTCGCATCTCGCGTAGGGCTTGAAGCGGGACTGGAAAAGCGCAAATATTCACGCCGGCTCGAAAGCCGTCTGGGGAATCCCGGATCAACACAGAACATGCGGGGAGGGCTGCCATTATGCGCGCGATTATCAGAATCTGCAGCGCGGCTGTCCTCGTCGGGCTGGCCGCACCCGTGCCGTCGCAAGCCGCCACCTGTGAACAAACGGTGCAGCAGAAATTCAATGCGTGCATCGAGCACAACCGTCTAGACACCGAGCTTTGTAGAACCGAGGCGGAGAAGGCGCTTGAAGCGTGCCCGGGATCCTACGTGGATGTCGTGCTGAAAGGGCTTGTCGGCGGCACCGCCGTGCTTCGCGCAAATAACGGACAAATTCCGTTGGGCTCGACGATTTAGGCTTCCTCAAATGGAACGTATCTGGTGCTTGCCGCGCTTGCTCGAGGCAAAGCATACACGGTCACCGTCAGCAACCACCCGATCGGTCAAACCTGCACCGTATCGAATGGGCACGGCGTGGTCGGCACTGCGAAGAAAATAATCGTCAATGTCGCCTGCGAACTCGCAGATGGCGACGTGCTGACGTATCACTATGATTCCATGCGAACGGGATGGGATCAGACTGAAAAGACATTGACACCAAAAAGCGTCTCAACCGGATCATTTGGTCTCCTTCAGACACCGGTACAACTCGACGAACAAATCGATGCACAACCGCTGATCGTCCGAAACGTGTCAATGGGCGGCGCAGTGCACGATGTTGTCTACGTGGCCACGGAAAACAATACCGTCTATGCGCTTGACGCAACGACCGGCGCCATTCTGAACCAGCATAGCTTAGGGGCCGCCGTACAGAAAACGATGTTGCCTACGGGTTCGTATGACAACGGAGGAAACTGCTCCAATAACAGCAACAATGTCGGTGTCAATTCGACTCCGGTCATCGACTTGTCCCGCAACTCACTGTATGCGATCGCGTATGTCTTGGATTCGGGAACGACTCCCAACTATTATATCCACGCGCTCAACTTGCAGACTCTGCAGGAGCAGCCGGGATCCCCAAAGCTGATTTCGCCGACTGCGACTCTTTCCAACGGAAACCCCTATTCGTTTCAGGCGTCTGTGCAGCGCCAACGGCCGGGGCTCGTCGAGGTCAGCGGAACGATTTACGCCGGCTTCGGCAGCTTTTGTGACTACGCCCAAGATAAGGCGCGCGGCTGGCTGCTAGGCTGGAGCGCCGACACTCTGCTGCCACTGTCCGCAACGCAGTTGACCGATCAACTCGGCGCCGTGCCGAGCTCCGGCCAGAATCCCGATCATGGGCTGCTCCAATTGGAGTGTTTCGTGCTTTCTCTCGTCGATATGGATGTCGAGGTTCGGCGTGGCGGCGGATGCCTCGGGCAATCTTTATTTCTCAACGGGAAATTCCAACCTGAATAGTTATCAACCGCCGACAAACGTCCAAGAGAGCGTGGTCAAGGTATCGTCGACCCTGCAGGGCAATCCTACGGTGTTTACACCGAATGATCAGCACACCCGCGATTTGAACGATTCGGATCTTGGATCGGGAGGCGTTTTGCTGCTGCCCGACCAACCAGGGCTTGTCCCACATTTGGCGGTGGTGGCGGGCAAAACGTCAGGGATGTACTTGCTCAACAGGGACCAGTTGGGTGGCCTGTCGAACCAAAATAATACGAGCAATTTGGGCGCCGACGTCGACGTCAATGGCGACTGCTGGTGTGGCGAATCGTATTTTCAAAATGCGAGCGGCGGCCTCGTAATCAGCAGTGCGGGATCAACCGTTGGCGTGTGGACGGTGCAGACGTCGGCCACGACTAATCCCAAGTTGATGCCAGGACCGACCGCGGGCTTGGGATATACCGCCGGCAACTGTCACGATGGTGGTTTTCTGACGACCGTATCGTCGAATGGCGCCGCGGCACCTATCATCTGGGCTGTCGGCCGCGAATTATCCAGAAATTGTACCAGCGTCGGCCTTTACGCGTTTGACGCCAGCAACACTTCGAGCCTGCCAGCTTTGCTGCAGAATCCGATCGCGGCGGGATATTGGCCAGCGCCGAATGCAAATCCGAATATCGTGCCCATCGTCTCCAACGGAAAAGTGTATGTGGCGAGCTACGGTCAATTGGCTATTTTTGGACTCGGGGCTAGCGGTACCGCCCACATTCTGACGCCCACCTTCACCCCCGACCCGAACTTTCGGCAAATCTTCGGGACGGTAGTCAATGTCGACGGAGCTTCCGTCGGTGTCCGACTCAGATCCGGAACGGTCGTACAAGCAGATTTGCTCCAAGCTACGCGCAAGGGCCGAACCGTCCCTATCCACGTCGGCGACTCGATAGCCGTTTTGGGATTATCCGCCCAGGGTGATCAGGTGGTTCACGCATGGAGATCGTATCGCGTGAACGGCGATGCGAAAGCATGGCCGGTGGATCGTATCCAGTAAGATCGCCCTTTTGATCTTTCCACCACGCGATGAATACGCATCGATAGCAAAGTGAAAATAATTTTCTGGAAAGCCGGCTAGAATGCCCGAGCCTATCGTGAGCAGTGCCTTTTGTCGCATTGCTAAGTATTTGAAGTTGTTGGCGCGCCCGAAGAGATTCGAACTCCTGACCCCCAGATTCGTAGTCTGGTGCTCTATCCAGCTGAGCTACGGGCGCGGCGCGTTTTAGCTATAGGCTTCGTCGCTTATTGGCAAGCGCCGGGGGCGCCTGCCGCCGGCCGACAAGGTTTAGGATGGAAGGGTCACGGCGAGCGGCTGTCGGCGCCGGAATCGCCGCCGGGATGGCCGGCCGACGGGCCGCTATTTTTCTTTACCTCGGCCTTGGCGCGAAACCCTTGGCGAAATCCATAGATGAGAAATCCGACGATAAAGAAGAAGCTGATCCAGCCGATAATTCGCGTCGCAAGCATGGTCGATTGTCCTTGGCCGTTTTCCTTAGCCCAGCGCGCGGGCGCCGCGGTGCGCGCTCAATTCGACGGCGCGGTCGGGGATGGTCAGCCGAAACGTCGCGCCGATGGTGCCTTCGACCAGGCGGATTTCGCCGCCATGGGCGCGCACCAGCTCGGCGGCGATCGCCAGCCCCAGCCCGGTGCCGCCGGTGCGGGTCGAGCCCTGGAACGCCTCGAACAAATGGTCGCGCGCTTTCTCGGAAAAGCCCGGCCCGGTGTCGGACACTTCGATCACCACCACGGCGCCCTCGCGGCGGCCGGTGATGCGGATCTGGTCGCGGCCGGGATCGCGCGCAGCGCGGCTCTCCATGGCCTGCACCGCGTTGCGCGCCAGGTTGAGCAGGATGCGGAACAGCTGGTCGTAGTCGGCTTCGACGACGAGCCCGCGCTCGACCGCGCTGATCCAGCGGACGGCGGAGTCGGGCCCGAGATTGAGCGTCTCGTGCACCTCCTCGACCAGCGGCTCGAGCAGGATCTGCCGGCGCTCCGGCGGCGGCTCCTGCAGGCGGCCGTAAGACAATGTCGATTGGCAGAACGCGATGGCGCGCTCCAGCGCCCGCATCAGTTTCGGCGCGAAGCGCTGCACGGTGGGATCGGGCAGCGTCGCCAGGCGATCGGAAAACAGCTGCGCCGAGGCGAGCAGGTTGCGCAAATCGTGATTGATCTTGGACACCGCCAGGCCCAGCGCCGCGAGCCGGCTCTTCTGGTGCAGCATCGACGCCAGCTCGCTCTGCATGGTGGCGAGCTCGCGCTCGGCGACGCCGATCTCGTCGGCGCGCGCCGACGGCGCGATGATGCGGTCGGGATTTTCCGGATCGGCGCGGAACGCCATCATGTTGCCGGTGACGCGGCGCATCGGGCGCACGAACATGTAATGCAGCGCCAGATAGACCAAAGCCGCGGTGAACACGGAAATGACCAGCGACAACAGCAGAATGTCCACCGAATAGCGCAGCATGGCGCGGCGCAGCGGCCGCTCGTCCATGATCAGTTCGATATATTCGCCGCCCATCGGCGCCGGGCCGACCACCCGCATCACATAGGGGCGGGCGTTGAGCATGATCTTGAACGTATCGACGATGGCATCGAGCGAGGTGAAGCTGCGCATGTCGAAGGTGTCGTCGACGGCGGGCGGCATGTCGTCGATGGCCAGCATGCGGCGGCGTTCGCCCATCTTCATGGCGACGGCGCGGGCGCCGATGCTGTCGAGGATCTGTTTGGCGAGGCTGTCGGGCACCATGCCGTTCGGCGCGGCGTCGAGCACCAGCGCCGCGGTATAGCCGGTCTGCAGCCGGTCCTTAAGCCAGGTGACGCGGAAATTGGCCACCGACGGCACATAGATCAGCACTTCCGCGATCATCACGAACAGGATCGTGAGGACGAGGAGCTTTCCGGAAAGGCCGAAGCGCGGCACCCGGACCGATTGCGGCCGGGCGGCGGTATCTTCACTCATTCGCGTAAGCCTCGGCGCTGTCTCGCTTTTAGCCAAATCTTGCTTTCAGCCCAGACGGCGCAGCCAACCTATGATGCGACGCACCTGATTACTCGTCAAACCCCGCATGAAATATGTCATGGCGGCGCGTTTTCCCACCTCCCCATAGGCCGGATACGGCACGATCAGGCCGGCAAAGGCGCGGATATTAAGCTTTTGCTTAATTGCGAGCGTCCAGGCGGCGATCATTTCGCCGGCCCCGGCGCCGACGATGGTAGCGCCGAGAATCGCACCTTTACGGTCCGTGATGACCTTGATGTGACCGTCGGTCGCCCCCGTCGCCAGGGCCCGGTCGTTCTCGCGGTAGGGCGAGCGCAGCACGCGGATGGCGCCAGCATGCGCCCGGGCCTCGTCCTCGAGGAAGCCAACCTGGGCGAGTTCCGGATCGGTATGGGTCACGGTCGGTATGGTGTGATGATCGAGGCCGACCTGCTGGCGGAACAGCGCATGCCGGACCACGAGTTCCGCATGATGGACGGCCAGGTGGGTGGATTTGGGCCCGATGGTGACGTCGCCGATGGCGTAGACGCGCTTGTTGGTGGTGCGCAGCCGCCGGTCGACGTCGATGCCGTGGGGCTCGTAGCGGATGCCGGCGGAATCGAGATCGAGGTCTTCGACATTCGGCCGGCGTCCCGTGGCGACAAGAATATGACTGCCGGCGATGGTCTCAGACCCGTCGGGCGTATCGATATCGATCTCGATCCGCGCCAGCACGCGCCGCACCCGTGCGATGGCGACACCGATGCGAAGCGCAATGCCTTCGCGTTCCAGCGCATCGAGCACGATGGCGGCGCATTCGGGATCGTCGCCGGCAAGCGGCGTTGCCGCTTCCAACACGGTGACGTCGGCGCCGAGCCGCCGAAAAGTCTGCGCCAGTTCGAGGCCGATCGAACCGGCGCCGATGACGATGAGATGACGCGGGCAATCGGCGAGATCGAACACGGTGTCGCTGGTAAGGTGCGGCGTGTCGGCAAGGCCGGGGATCGCCGGCAGCGCCGGCGACGAGCCGGTGGCGATGACGAAACGCCGCGCCACGATGGTGAAGTCGCCGGCGGCAACGGTGCGCGCATCCAAAAACCGCGCGGTGCCGTCGACGATACGCACGCCGAGACCGGCCAGACGCTGCCGCGCCTCGCCGGGCGCGACCGCATTGGCGACATCGCGCAGGTGCGCTTTCACAGCGGCGAAATCGACGCCGAAGCGCGCCGCCTTCAGCCCGAAATGCGCGGCATTGCGGATGATATTGGCGCGCTCGGCGGTCACGGCGAACGCCGTGGCCGGCACGCTGCCGCCGTTGAAGCCGTCGCCGCCCAGAGTGCCTTTCTCGATCAGCACCACCGGCACGCCGAAGGCAGCCGCCGCAGACGCGGCGGCGCGGCCGGCCACGCCGGCGCCGATGACGCAGATGTCCGGTTTAAGCTCTTGTTTAAGTTCTTGCGTCATCTGCCTCACACATCCGCGCGATAGCCCTATAGCGCGGAACGCGGTGTCAGGGAAAACGATACGGCACAGGGGCTTAGCGGGCCGCCGCAGGGCGAGGCCAGTCACATTGACGGGCCGGGAGGGCTTTCGTATAAGCCGCGCCAATCGCGCGCGGATTGAATTGACGCTGCATCCACTTGCGGCAAACCGAGCGCTGTCGGAGATCAATCCCGTGAAACGGACCTACCAGCCGAGCAAATTGGTGCGCAAGCGCCGTCACGGCTTTCGCGCCCGGATGGCGACCAAAGGCGGCCGCAGGGTGCTGGCGGCCCGGCGGGCGCAAGGCCGCAAGCGGCTCAGTGCGTGATCGCATTTCACCCGCGACCATGTCTGCCGCAACTATGGAGCGGTTGACACGCCGGACGGACTTTCGTGCCGCCGCGGCAGGCTTGCGGGCGTCGGTCGGCGCCTTCGTGGTGCAGGCGCGCCGCCGTGCCGAGGACGGCCCGGTGCGCATCGGCTTCACGGTGTCGCGTCAGGTCGGCAATGCGGTGGAGCGCAACCGGGTGCGGCGGCGGCTGCGCGAGATGGTGCGGCTTTCGGCCGGCGGTGGCATGCATGACGGCCACGATTATGTGCTGATCGGGCGGCGCGCCGCGCTTCTGGCGCCATTCGGCCAGATGAGGCAGGAACTCGATGCGGCGCTCAGCCGGATTCATGACCCGGAGCGGACGACTGGTAGCGCCCGCGACCGGTCCCTACATCACTTGAGTTCATCGCGGCCGGCAAAACGCCGACCGCCCCGAAAACCGCACGAGCATTGAATGGGCGATCACAAGAACACCATCATTGCCATCGTGCTGTCGCTGCTCGTCGTCGTCGGCTGGCAATATTTCGTCGGCTATCCGCAAATGGAAAGGCAGCGTGAGCAGGCGCTGCTCAAGCAGCAGGAACAGTCGCAAACGCAACCGGGCGCGACACAGCCGAATGCGGCGCAGCCTAGCGCTACACCTGGCTCTACAGCCACACCGCCGCCGGTTCCCGGCGCCGCCGCGCCCGCGGTTTCCACCGCATCGCGCGAGGCGGTGATCACCGCTTCGCCGCGCGTCGCCATCGCGACGCCAACGCTGCGCGGCAGCATCGACCTCAAGGGCGGCCGCATCGACGATCTGTCGCTCGAGCGCTATCGCGAGACCATCGATCCCAACTCGCCGGCCATCGTGCTGTTCTCGCCGTCGGGCGCCCCGGACGCGTACTATGCCGAGTTCGGCTGGGTCGCCGCCGCCGGCACCACCGCGGCGATGCCGGGACCGGACACGGTGTGGAAGCAGGAAGGCTCGGGCGCGCTCGGCGTCGACCATCCGGTGACGCTGACTTACGACAACGGCGCGGGCTTGATCTTTCGCCGCACCATCGCGATCGACGAGCGTTATCTGTTCACCCTGAAAGACGAGGTACAGAACAAGGGCGATACCCCGGTCACGCTGTTTCCCTATGCGCTGATCTCGCGCCACGGCACGCCGAAGGTGCAGGGCTATTACATCTTGCATGAAGGCCTGATCGGCGTGATCGGCGACCAGGGCGAGCAGACCGAAACCTACAAGAAGATGAACGACAAGAAGAGCGTCAGCTGGGACGCCACCAATGTCTGGCTCGGCATCACCGACAAATACTGGGCGGCGACGCTGTTGCCCGACACCGACGCAAAAGTTCGCGCCCGCTTTTCCGCGGCCGAAAGCGGCGGGCTCAACACCTACCAGACCGATTATCTGTTGCAGCCGCAGACCATCGCGCCCGGCTCGACCGGCTCCGCCGACGCGCGGCTGTTCGCCGGCGCCAAGGAAGTGTCCGTGGTCGGCATCAATTTCCCGATCGGCGGCGCCGGCGGCTACAATCAGGAGCTGGGTCTCAATCATTTCGATCTGCTGATCGACTGGGGCTGGTTCTACTTCATCACCAAGCCGATGTTTTTGGCGATCGACTATTTCTTCCATCTGGTCGGTAATTTCGGCATCGCCATCCTGATCGTCACGGTGATCGTCAAGGCGCTGTTCTTCCCGCTCGCCAACAAATCCTACGCCTCGATGGCGAAGATGAAGGCGGTGCAGCCGCAAATGGCGATGATCAAGGAGCGTTACGCCGACGACAAGATGAAACAGCAGCAGGCGATGATGGAGCTCTACAAGAAAGAGCAGATCAATCCGCTGGCCGGCTGCCTGCCGATCGCCATCCAGATCCCGGTGTTCTTCTCGCTCTACAAGGTGCTGTTCATCACCATCGAGATGCGGCATGCGCCGTTCTACGGCTGGATCCACGATCTCTCGTCGCCGGACCCGACCAACATTTTCACCCTCGGCGGCCTGATCCCGTTCGATCCAACGATCATTCCGATGTTCGGCTCGTTCCTGCATCTCGGCTTCTGGCCGGCGATCATGGGCGTGACCATGTGGGTGCAGATGAAGCTCAACCCGGCGCCGCCCGATCCGACCCAGCAGATGATCTTCAACTGGATGCCGCTGATCTTCACCTTCATGCTGGCGAATTTCCCCGCCGGCCTGGTGATCTACTGGGCCTGGAACAACTCGCTCTCGGTGCTGCAGCAGAGCGTGATCATGCACAAGAACGGGGCGAAGATTCAGCTCTGGGACAATCTCAAGGGCACGTTCGTGAAGCCCAAGCCGAAGACGCCGGCGGAGTAGTCTTCGCGCGCGCCGACGCTTCGTAGGGTGGGTAGAGCGAAGCGAAACCCGCCGCTTTACGACACAAAGATGATGGGTTTCGCTGCGCTCGACTCAGCCGGCGGCCTGTCCTGAATTTACGGTCGTGCGAATCACACCGTCTTTTCTGTAAGCTTCCTCCGTCGGCGAAATACCGGCTTCCGGCAGTCGAGGAAAGAGCTCGCCGCCTGCCACGCACAGTACCGGGCAACGGGTTTCCAATGGGAGCGCCGCGTGCAGAAGCAATGTCGTCACGCGCTGCTGGCGGGCGTCTTGCTTTTGGCGATGGCCACGGGCGTCGCCAAACCGGCGTTGGCGCAGATCAACTCTTTGAGCTTCAAGGGCTTCAACTACGTTTCCTATTACAACGGCGGTTATGCGAACGCCGACTCGCTTCCGGCGCTGGCCGGCACCGGAGCGAACGCCGTGACGCTCTCCTTTGAATACGGCATCGACGTCAAGAATTCCGCGGTCTATGCGGATGCCAACTACACCGAAAGCCAGTCCGTCATCGCCGCGACCATCGCGGAAGCGAACAGCCGCGGCATGTCGGTCATGGTGCGGCCGCTGATCGATTTTCTCGATCCCAGCAAGATCGGATCGTACAGCGTGGGCGACTGGCGCTCCACCTATAACCCCAGCAACGCTGCGGGATTCTTCGCCAGCTATAAGACGATGATCGTCGCCATTGCCCAAATGGCGCAAGCGAACGGCGCTGCGAGTCTGAGCATCGGAGCGGAACTCGATCAACTCACCGGCCCGGCTTACCTCTCATACTGGACCGACATCGTCACGTCCGTGCGTGCGGTCTTTTCGGGGAAACTGACCTATTCGTCCGACTGGGACGACAACATCTCGCCGTGGCAGGGACAGCATGGGCTCACGGCCGGAACCGGCGATCTCGCGACGCAGGTGAGCTTCTGGAGCCAGCTCGATTATCTGGGCATCGACTGCTATGCCCCGCTCTCGGATGCGGCCAATCCGACGCTTGCCAATCTGGTCGCCGGCTGCACATCGACGCCGAGCGACACGACGTCCCTTTCGGTGACGGGCAACCAATCGCTGATCAGTTACTTCGCAAGTGTGGCGACACAAGCCGGCAAGCCGCTCCTGTTCACCGAAATCGGCTATGAAAGCGCCAACGACGCCGCGAAACAGCCGTCGGGCACTTCGACAAATGTTTACGACCCAGCGCTGCAGGCAAGCCTCTACAGCGCTTTTTTCGAAGCGTGGCAGCAGAGCGGCAACAATGCCCTGGTCGGAGTCTATTTCTGGAACTGGGATCCTAATGCCGCGGAAGTAGGACCCGGCAATGGCCCGAATTTCAGCCCGCAGGGACAACCCGCCCAAACTGTCGTCACGGCGAACTTTACCGCAGCTTTGCCGGCGCTGCAGGTCACTCCTACGACCAACATCGCCTCGTCCGGCAATCAGGGCGGCCCTTTCTCACCGTCCTCGTTTCAATATCAGCTCCAGGCAACGACCGGCAGCGTAGGTTATTCTATTTCCGGGATGCCGAGTTGGCTTGCCGCGTCGTCGACATCCGGCACCGTGTCGACGTCCGCTACCGCGATTACTTTCACAATCAATCCCAGCGCCAACACTCTTTCGCCCGCGACCTACAACGCAACGATCACGTTTACCGATACAACGAACAACGACACCGTTCAGACGACAACGGCGGCACTCACTGTCACTATGTTGAATGCGCCACCGAACTACACGCTCTCAGTCAGCGTATCCGGCAGCGGCACCGTCACCAGCTCGCCGACGGGGATCAGTTGCCCGTCGGTGTGCACGATGAACTACGCAAGCGGCACGCCGGTGATGTTGACCGCGACGCCGGCGGGCGGCGCGGCCTTCAACGGCTGGGGCGGCGCCTGCAGCGGCAATGGCAGTTGCCTCTTGACCATGAACTCGATCGAAAGCGTCACCGCGATGTTCTCGGCATCCGGCGGCGGCGGGCCATCGTCGCAAACCTTCGTTTCGGCGACGCTGGGCAGCGATTCCAATCCGTGCACGCGCTCCTCGCCATGCCTGACCTTCGCCGCGGCGCAGGCCCAGACCAGCGCCGGCGGCGAGATCGACGTCCTCGATCCGGGCGACTTCGGCCCGGTGACCATCACCAAAGCAATCAGCATCTACAGTGACGCCATGGCCGTCGCCGGCACGGTACCCTCTTCCGGCACCAGCGGCATCGTCATCAGCGCCGGCGCCAATGACGTGATCCATTTGGGCGGACTGACCTTCGACGGCGTCAATGCCTCCGGCACCTCCGGCGTCGTGTTCTTAAGCGGCGCGCGCCTGAACATCGAGAATTGCGTGATGCTGGGCTTCACGACGTCCGGCATTACACTCTCACCCGGCGCCGGCAGCGCCACCACGACCAAAGTGTTGGTTCAGAACACCACGATCCTCAACAACGCGACCGGCATCTTGATCCGGCCGACCGGCGGCATCGCGGCGAACGTCACGCTGCGCTGGCTTCGCATCGACAACAATACCGGCGAGGGACTGCGGGTCGACGGTACCGGAGGCTCCGGCGCGATCATTGCCACTCTCGGCGACAGCACGGCGAGCCTCAACGCCAGCAACGGCATCGACGCGGTCAGCGGCCCGGGCAACGCGACGCTGGACGTCATGCGCGTGGTCGCGGCCAAGAACGGTGCGGCGGGCATCGAATCGAATCAGTCGAGCGGCGGCAGCGCCAACGTGACCGTCGGCAATTCGGCGCTTTACGGCAACGCCATCGGTATCCAGGCGGCGGGTGGCGCCAGCCTGCTCAGCTATGGCAATAACCAGGTGACCGGCAACGCATCGAACGGTAGCTTCAGCGGCGGCGCCACATTCCAGTGAATCGAGCCCTACCGACCGGCGAGCGCGGCCGGCTGCTGCAGCGGATCAACATCCAGCTGTCCAAGCTCAACAACAACGAGCTGAGCCGCGCCGCCAAGATGCTGACGGCGCTGACGGACTAGCGCGTCGCGGTCGCCTTTCTAACAAAGCTCGGCAACCAAATAGCGGATTGCGCCCCTGCTAATCCGCACGACCTGCCTACGGGCTGCAATCGCCGAGCGCCACCGCGAGCGATCCATAAGTAATCGCAACGTCCGGAATTTCGGTAACGCGATCTCTTGCCGCGCGCAGGATATTCTGATCGGTTTCGGGAAGCGACGGCAAATCGCCGTCCTTGAAATAGCCAATGGCTCTCAGCACGAGGCCGGGATCCTTGCCATACATTTTTGCGAATGCGCCCAACGCCCGCTCCAGCGAAATGCCGGCCGATAGCATCGCCGAAATGTCCAGATAGTCCTTGGCCTCCGCCCGGTCCAAGGTCGCCTTGAGTTTGGTGGCCAACAAATCTTCCATCGAGGCAACGAGCAGCGTGGAATCCTTCGTTTGGCACGGTTGGTTTATTCTCCCGAAGCTGACGCCGCCGAAAAACGAAACCTTCACGGAACCGGACGGCATCAGCGCGTCGACAACGAGCGTGTTTTCGCTTTCCTGAATGGTTTGAGCATCGCGCATGAACGCAAATGCGGTTTCGACTTCGCTCTTGTCGAGAGGCGACGACCTGAAGAAGTCGAAATCGACGGAAACGCGATGGCCGAGATAAAGCGCGACGGCAGTGCCGCCGTAAAGCACGAAGGATAACCGCGGTGCAGGACTGAGCCGCGGCCAGATTTCTTGTTGAGCTTTGGGCAGGGCGCCGATCTTGGGCTCAAAACAGTCCGGCATCGAACCGTCTCCGCGGCGGCTTCTGCGGTATCGTCGGGCCAATGGAGCGTAAGCGCCCGCGCCAAAATTCCCACGACCTGTCGCTGATCCAGCCCGGTTCGGCGGCGAGCATGGCATCCGCCAAACGCCGTAGGCCGAGCCTTGTTTCGAGGCGGCGCACGTCCGCGAACGAGGCCAAGTCCATCGCCTGGGCGAGAATCCTGTCGTCCGACCGCGGCTGCGCGTCGACCGCGTCCCACCAAAAATACTTCCGTTCCAAGTCGGACGCGAGCTCGGCCGGGAGGCGATGTAACGGAGACGTTTCCATACATTCAAATATAGCATGAAATGGTCCATGCAGCCAGCAGGGTCAAAGACCGTTTCGGAGAGATTCTCTCGTATTTACATGGCTCTAGGTTCGTCTCTGTAAAAGAGACGCGAACTCGACAATCGTCTCTTCTGCAGTTACGAGGGAAATGCTCGCTCGTGTGAGGGCCGCGCCGCCAAGATGCTGACGGCGCTGACCGATTGATCGGCTCGCGACCTCGCCGCGACAGCAAGCGACCGGCTTTGCGAATCTTTGCCTGTCCGCTGCGCGCGCGATAAGCGCCGGCGTTCGGTGCGCGAAAACACACAGCGCCTAACCGCGCGAATTATCGAAACAAATTCGCGCGCAACGAATCATTTGACATTGGCTGCGCGATTGCATTAGCGGGCCTGATCCCGCTCGTGTTTAGGGACGTCAACCGGTGACGCCGACTGACGGGGCGGGTGCGGTTCCTGCGGGCGGCGGCTCGTCACTGCCGCTCTCGGGCGATCCGGGCATCGACCCCGCCGGCAATACGACCGGCGCGCGAGGTGCTTCGCTTAAGCGCGATGCCAAGGCGCGGGTAACGCCTGCGCACTACATCGCGTGAAGCGCGGCCTGGATCGAGCTTCGGCAAATGGCCGGAGCAAGAGCCGTGGTAGGGCGCCGAAAGGCGAGCGCGCTGCGATCGGCGCGCGCCGCATCCGATGATGCGGCCCAAGATTTGCGCCTTTCGGCGCTCTGCCTCCCCTTATTTTTCTGGAGGCGAAAGCTTCGTGGCTTTGGTCTGCAAAGCTCGGATGCGGATGTATCGCGAGAACGAGATCGCTTGCACCATCCGCCCCCGCGAAGCGGCGGCGGAAAGGATTACGCCGCGCGGACGCGGGTGAAGAACGTCGCCACCTTGGTTTCGAGATCCTGGGCGCGCGCCGACAGCCGCGCCGTCCAGGTGTTGATCTCGCCGACGGCGCCGGCGCCGCGGCTCACCACCTCTGCGGCGGAACCGATTTCGCTGGAGGCTTGCGAGGTGTGGCCGGCGGCGTCCTGGATGCTTTCGGCGATCGCGCTCGTCGTCGCCGCCTGCTCCTGCACCGCGGACGCGATGCTGGTCGAAACGCCGGTGAGTTCACCAATCGCACGTGCGATCGAGGAGATTTCCTCCACCGAGCGCTTGGTCGCATCCTGGATGGCGGCGACCTGGTGCGAGATATCGTCGGTGGCGCGCGAGGTCTGGTTGGCGAGCGTCTTCACTTCGGCGGCGACCACGGCAAATCCCTTGCCGGCTTCGCCGGCGCGCGCCGCCTCGATGGTGGCGTTGAGCGCCAGGAGGTTAGTCTGCGCCGCGATCGCCGAAATCGCGCCGACCACGGAGCCGATGCGCTCGGCGGCGTCGTCGAGCGAGCGGATCACGTCCTGGGTGCGCGCGGCGTCGGACGCCGCCGACTGCGCCATGCTCAAGCCCCGGGTCGATTGCTGGCCGATCTCGTCGATCGATTCCGACAGCGCTTCGGTGGCGGCCACCGTCGCGGCCATGCGCTGGGTGGTCTCGGCCGACGCCGACGATGCCGAGGCCATGCGGCTGCGGCTATCGTCGGCCACCTGATTCAAGGTCGTGCAGGTCGTGGTCAGCGAGCCGGACGCTTCCTTGATCGCCTCGACCACTTCGCCGATGGCGCCGGCAAATTCCGTGATCGCGACGTCGATGGCGCCGCGCCGCGCCGCGCTGGCCTGCTCTGCCGCCTGGCGATGCAAGGTGATGGCGTTGGCGACGTCGAAGCTGATGGCCTGCGACACGACCGTGCCGCGCTCGGCGACCTTGGCGGCGGAAAGCCAATACTTGCGCGCCAGCGCGTCGAGCGCCGCTTTGAGCACGTAACTGCCGGCGGTAGAGCGCACGCGGGGGTCGAGCCCCATCGCCGCCTCCTGCTGCACGGTGTGCCGGCACGATTCGGCGTAGGCGCCGTCGAGCTTGCCGCCGAGCAGCGCGCGGAAATGCGCGGCTTCGAGTTTTTTGTAGAGCTCGGCGTTCCTGGCGACGATCTCGCCGACCCGAGGCAACACGCGCGTCGCCGCGATGATCTCGGTGATGGCCTCATCCAGGCTCGGTTCGATCACCGGCCAAGCCGCGGCAAGAATGCCGCGCGCCCGCTCGTCGAGGCTGTACATCTTGAGACGAGCCTCGAAGGCCTGAACCAGATCGGTTTGCGCCATGGGAAAAGTCTTTTGCCCCCTAGAGGGCCGCATGGTCTGTGAAAATCGTTGCTGTTGCGTTAACGAGTTGGTTACCAATCACGCGGGCCCCAAGGCCCGATCCGCGGAACGAGGACCATGACCGAGCATCCGAGCGCTGCAAACGACATTCTGTTCGACCTGCGTGACGGCATCGGCCGGGTGACGTTCAACCGCCCGCAAGCCCGCAACGCCTTCACCTTTGCGATGTACGAACGGCTGGCGCAGATTTGCGAGGAGGCCGACCGCGACCGCGCCATCAAGGTGCTGGTGTTCCAGGGCGCCGGCGACAAGGCCTTCGCCGCAGGCACCGACATCAACCAGTTCCGCGAATTCACCACGCCGCAGCACGCGCTCGACTACGAATCCCGTATCGACCGGGTGCTCGGCAAACTCGAAACCTGCCGCGTGCCCACGATCGCCGCGATCACCGGCGCCTGCACCGGCGGCGGCGCGGGGATCGCGGCATGCTGCGACATGCGCATCGGCACCGAGACGACCAAATTCGGCTTTCCGATCGCGCGCACGCTCGGCAATTGCCTGTCGATGTCCAATATCAGCCGGCTCACCGCGCTGATCGGACCGGCGCGCGTAAAGGATCTGATTTTCACCGCGCGTCTGGTCGGCGCCGAAGAAGCCGCCAGCGTCGGCCTGCTCAACGAGGTCGTCGAAGACACAGCCGCGCTTGAGCAACGCTCCGGCGAATTGGCAAGCCTCATCGCCGACAATGCGCCGCTCACGCTCAACGCCACCAAACAAGCGCTGGCCCGCCTGCAGCGCCGGCTGTCCCACGAGGAAGGCGAGGATTTGATCCTGATGTGCTATATGAGCCGGGATTTTCGCGAAGGCTTGGATGCGTTTTTGAGCAAGCGTCCGCCGCAATGGAGCGGCGAGTAGTTGTGGCGCGCCCGAAGGGATTCGAACCCCTGACCTCTGCCTTCGGAGGGCAATTCCGTAGATTTGCGGCGACTTGTAGCAAGCAGATCGCGATTGCGAAAATGCCCGTAGATATGCAATTTTTCCTTGACGACCATTGCCTTCATTTGCGATGGTTTGCCCAGATCTGCTAGCTATGTGCTTGCTAGGGTCTCCTAGCTAGCAGACGCGGGGAGGGCACAATGGCGACGAAGCAGCGGCTTGGATTACGGCAGGTTCGGTCGCTCAAACCCGGGGGGATCATTTGGGACCCTTCGCTTCGCGGCTTCGGCGCTCGGCGCCAGCGCAGCGAGGCAGTTTCCTACGTGCTGTTCTATCGCACTAAGGAGGGCCGCCAACGCTGGTTTACGATTGGCAGGCATGGCGCTCCTTGGACCCCGGAAAGTGCACGGGACGAAGCCCAGCGGCTTTTGGGGGGCGTTGCAAACAATGCGGACCCCGCTGCGGAGAAAAGAACCGCGCGCAACGCTCAAACCGTTTCCGAACTGTGTGACCTGTACCTTACCGACGCCGAAGCCGGTCGCCTCGTGACACGTCGGCGAACGACGAAGAAGTCCAGCACGCTCGCAACCGATCGCGGACGCATTCACCGCCACATCAAGCCGTTGCTCGGACGCCGTGCGGTCGCCAGCGTCACGCGCGAAGATATTGAGGCGTTCATGCACGATGTTGCCGCGGGCAAAACGGCCGGCAAGACCAAGACCAAGCCGCGCGGGCTAGCGCGCGTGCGCGGTGGTAAGGGCACGGCGAGCCGCACCGTTGGGCTACTAGGCGCGATCTTCACGTATGCGGTGCGGCACCGGATGCGCCTTGATAACCCCGTTCACGGTGTCCTGCGACCGGCTGACGGCAGGCGTGAGCGGCGGTTGACCGATGACGAATACAAGGCGTTGGGCATCGCACTGCGTAAATCAGAGACGGCGAAAATCTGGCCGGCCGCGATTGCTGTTGCGCGTTTTCTCGCCCTGACCGGCTGGCGTAGTGGCGAGGCGCTTGGCTTGCGCTGGGATGAAATCGACCTCGCACGGCGCACGGTTACGCTCGGCGACACCAAGACGGGACGAAGTGTGCGCCCTCTGCCAAACGCGGCGTGTGACCTCTTGCAGGGGATCGGGCGAACTGCCGAACTGGTTTTCGCGGCAACGCGCGGCGATGGCCGCATGGTGGGCTTCCCGAAATTTTGGGCGCGTATCGCGAAGCTCGAGGGATTACCGGACGACGTGACGCCACACACGCTTAGACACAGCTATGCAAGCCTTGCTGGCGACCTTGGCTATTCCGAGCCGACAATCGCTGCCTTGATCGGGCACAAGGGACATTCGATCACGTCGCGATATGTGCACACTGCGGATGCGGTGTTACTTGCGGCGGCCGACGCGGTTGCCAATCGCACATTGACGCTTATGGGCGAGCGCAATGCCGCGGCTATTATTCAGTTGCGCCGCGGCCGAAAATGACTGGCCATCTCGTCAAGCAAGCGCCATACGAAGAACTTATCGAGCGTCTTTTAGATTTGCAGCGCCGTGAAGCTTCGCTTGCTCCTCTTGAGGCGTGTTTCCAGGCACTTGGTGCGGTGCTTTGTTTTCTGAACGCCGATGCCCGAGTTAAGGATAGCGAAGCAACAAAACCGTTATTCCAATTGCTGTTCGCCATATTCGATCGGCAGCGAGGAGCCAAGCCGGAATTATTTTTTGATGCATCGGACCTACCAGACAAAAGCGCCAAGCCAACACACACATCCTCGATAATTCTTCGCGCAGTCGTAAATGCCGCATTTTTCATTTTGCTCGAAGCCGGCATGTCTCAGCAAGAAGCAGGTAAATGGCTTGCCCGAGAGCTTGAGCACTCGGGCATCAAGCAATCAAACGGGCGACCTATTGAGACAAAAGTGATTGCCCGTTGGCGTGCCGAATACGGCGGCAAGGCGCCCAAAGGTTCAGACGAGGCACTCGTGATATTTGTTCAGGGCTTGCGGGAAAGGTATTTGCAAGAGCCATCAGATTCTCCACCTACCCAGCAGGGAGCGAAAATGGCGGCGGCGCTATTTATCAAGCTTCTGAAGACCGGCGGATTCTGAATTTCCCCCCTCTAATCCGAAAGCGATTGCTGCCATGTTCGCGCGGTCGCGCAAGCTTGCGCGCAATAGCATGGTGAAACGAATGATCCCTGATAACCCTGACGCACGGTTGACCCGTAACGCCACTGCCGCCGCGCTCTCCGCGGCCGGCTTTCCAGTCAAACCTGCAACGCTGAGCACGAAAGCATCGAGGGGCGGTGGTCCGCCTTTTCAGCGTTTTGGCTCACGTCCGCTTTATCGTTGGGGCGACGCACTGCAATGGGCGCACTCCCGTTTGAGCAAGCCCGTCGCCAGCACAAGCGAGCTTGATGCCGCGTGAGTCATGACCGCCGTCCACGCCCTCGGCGACTCGTCAACCGTGCCGTTTGATCGACAGCTAGCGGTTTGGCAAGGTCGAATTGCAGCCGCAGCCGCAAATGGGGGTGGCCTCGATGTTTATAAAGACGCGCTGACTTGGGCGAGCCAAGAATTGCCCCCGGAAATCAGGCTTCGTGACAAAGCCAAACAAGAAATTCGAGAAGCCGCCGAACGGCATCTTAGCGGCGCTCACGTCGTGGCTGTCCTTGAGGCGATTTACTTGGGCTTTTTTTCCGAGGATGTGGAACAGGACCCCGACACTTTGGCTAGCAATGACGAATTAGACGAAGAGACTGTCAAGATTGATGACCGTGACGAGATACACGCTGAGATCAAACGGCTCGCTAAGCTGAGCCCGATCGAATACGAGCGCGAACGCAAGAGTGCCGCCGAGAGGCTCGGGATAGATCGCCTCAGCGTGGTTGATGCCGCCGTGAAATCGGCCCGCACCGAGAATGGGAATGCGGGACGGCAAGGACGCAAGCCGTCAATTGTTGACGTTGAGCCGTGGCCAGAGCCGGTAAATCTTGCAGATGTATTGGATAAGGCTATTGCGGTCTATTTGCGATTTCTCATCTTGCCGCGTGGTGGTGCCGAGATTATGGCGCTGTGGTCGATGGGAACCCACTGCTTTCAAGAGTTTTCAATCTTCCCGCGTTTGGCCGTTACGTCGCCTGTCAAAGAATGCGCAAAGTCATTATTGCTTCGCGTGTTGAAATGCACATGTGCGCGACCTGTCATCATGACCAACGCGAACATCGCCCCACTATTTCGAATGATTTCGGTTTGTCGACCATCGATCTTTCTGGATGAGGCTGACAACTACCTCAATGACAAGCCGGACCTGTTGGCGCTGCTGAACGATGGCTACGCGGACGGCGGTCGAGTGTGGCGGTGCGAGGGGGAGAACAACGAAGTCAAAGAGTTTGACGTGTTCACGCCTGTGGTGATCGCAATGATTAACCGGCCGCCCCCGACGCTACTTAGCCGGTCGATTGAAATCAGAATGCGACGGAAAAGGCCGGAGGAGACGACGGCAAACTTTCGCGGCGATCGCGCTGATCCTACCTTGGCGGAGGTTCAGCGCAAATTTGCGAGGGCGGCCGCTGACAACGCCGATGCGTTGCGGTTGGCTGATCCCAATATGGGGGACTTGTTCAATCGCGACGCCGACAATTGGCGTCCTATGTTTGCCGTTGCAGAGCTAGCGGGTGGGGATTGGCCGCGGCGCGTGAGAGAACTTGCGCTGGCGTCCGTAGCCTCGGATGCAGAGCAATCAACGAAAGAGCAATTGCTGGCGGACATGTGGTTGGCATTCCAGGCAAAGCGTACCGACCGGCTGTCGAGCGAAGATGCCATCGAGTATCTCACTGGTCTCGATGAACGGCCCTGGCCCGAATGGAAAAGCGGAAAGCCCCTCACCAAGGCGGGACTTGCTCGCCTGTTGAGCGCGTTCGAAATTTTGTCGGGCACCATCCGTCTGGACGACGGCCGCACCCTTAAAGGTTACAAACGCGAGGATTTTAGTGAAGCTTTCGAGCAATACCTCCCCGCGAAAAGCGTCACACCGTCACAAACCAATGATGACGGGCATTGTGACGCTTCACAAGGCGTCACGCCGGACCAGGATGTTACGCTTTCAAAAACGTCACAAACCAATGATGACGGGCATTGTGACGCTGTGACGCTTCCGCATCCTTGGGAAGAGGAACTATGAGAGCGTTAGCGGTTGACACGCTCGCGGCGGTCCGCGCCTCTGGCGGAGACGTGAGGATTGTTGGTCCCGAACGGCTGAAGGTGGTGGCGCCGTCGCCTTTGCCGCACGAATTAGTGGATCGGGTGCGCGCAGCGAAGCCGGAACTGCTTGAACTGCTATCAGGCAGCGCTAACCCCCTACCGACAGGCACTTGGGACGATGCCAAGGAGGAACGAGCGGCCATCATCGAATATGAAGGCGGTGCGCCGCGTGCCTGGGCCGAGGCGCTGGCACGGCTCGATCGGAACAAACCACCGTGCGACGTGCCACCGCGGCGGTGGTTGTGCTTCATTGACGACTGTGGTCGGTTCCTCGATGCCGGATGGGCCGAACGCGCTGCAGCGTTCGGCTGGGGGCCGCTCGATCTGTTCGGGTGTGATCGGGAGCGTCCGTTTGCCCGCGTAGATCATCTGGGGCTGCTTTGGCTGGTCAACGGCGGAAGGATCATCGAACTGCAGCGAGATATGGCAATTGTCGAAACTGAACGTGGCGCCGCTCAGACCTATCGGCGCCGGCCTGTGGAGATTGGTCGCGTCGTGCTCGCCTGGGAAATTATCGTTCCGCCGTCGCTTTAATTGCTGCTCCTATGTCTTTGGCATATGCGGCCAAAACTGACTTGCACCTAAGCTTGACCGCAGCTTAGTGATCGACGCTGCCAATTCGGCTGGGATTGCACCCCGTTTTGAAGGGGCAGCGCGCTGTGTGAGGAACGTAGGCGCCAACCTCATTTCAAGCGGTTGACACAGGCTTCTTTCTTGAAGCCAGAGGGTGCTAAAAACGTTGATGACGCGAGGGGAAGTATGCTTTAGCGCGGGAGGAAATCGCCGTGGATCAGATCGCAGGTTTTCTTTTTATTCTCGGCCTGATCGCCTGGTTCTTTGCGCCCGATAGTTGGACCAATTCCGTCTGGTATGCTGCCAAGTACAGCGTCGATATCAGGCAGGTTCATACGAGCGACAAGCCTACCGACTGTGACTGGACGCGCGCGCCACTTGGCAGCAAAGGGTGCCACTACAAGCTGACCGCGACCGCTTACAACGCAGAGGGATTTCCGGTTCGGGGTGACGGCGCACCCAAATACGGCCACGACACCAAAACGGGCAAACCAATTATCTCTTGGGACAACGGAAATACCTGGGATTGGCTGCCAGCTTCCGCCACCCCTGATCTAGCGATCAAGACTGTTGAGGTAGGGTGGGACAAGGTAACAGAATAACAAAGTAGATGCCGCGCAGCCGAAACCGGGTCCGGTAACTAATTGTCGCGAGAAAATCCCCGGAAAGCCCACATCAGCATAACGCCGATTACAAAGATAATTCCGGGTGGCACAAACGCGACCTCTGCAGCTATCGCGCCCGCCTCCGGCCGACTGTCGTACGACATGAGGAAAAAGATTAAACCAGCCCACAAAATCGTGCCGACAAGCCATAAACGGAAAAGGCCACGGCGCATCAGGTAATCCTTAATCTCGAATTGCTCGCCAAGCCTCTACTATATTCAAGCACGTCCCCATTTCCCAGACCACCATCAATCTCGCGCTGTCATGTCGTAGACGAGCCGGGCAGTACCACAGGCTAAGGACTCTCGGTAAAATTTCCGCGGCCGGAAGACGGTTCTGTGCCGACGTTTGCCGAGAGCTGAACCCAACACCCCTTGGGCCCGTCGAGTCCCAATTCGAAAGCGCTCGAAGGTATCGCTGGCAAGCGAATAACTTATCGGCGGCCTCGTAAAACCAACGTCAATTAAACAGCAGGCGCTTTATGAGATGGAGAAAACACCGTCCTTAGTGATGAACGATTCCTAGCCACGTTTGAATCTGTTGCTGCATCGTAATAATGGCGCCGAGCAAGGCAATCGTGGCCACCGCGGCCGTCACCACAAATCCTTTAGTGGGTAATTGTTCGAGACGAGTTTCAATTCGAGGTAGCCTGTCTCTAACGTCACGCATGTCTGTTCGGAGGCCAGATACGTCCTCCAAGATGTGCTCGACGTGAGCTTCCAATTTCGCAACTCTCGCTTCCATGCCATCAAATGTGCCCCCTCCACCCGCCGGCGGCAAGGGCGGCCCAGGAGGATTTTTCCCGCCGAAGTCAGCATAAACTATCTTTGTTTCCTGCTGGTATTCCGCCAATTCATCCTTTAGGGGCATTTTTTCTCCCCTGTAATGCAGATACCATCAACGCCGTTGCGAATTGTCGAATGTAATTTTGGCTGTCTACATGATGGCGACGGAACACCCCAATCTCTCTGTTGGCGCCATTAATATCGCCGTTTGACCAACTAACTAATGTCCGGTCAAAGGCAGACAGCGCGTCCGCGTTCCTCAGCAGCGCAAATATGAAATTATCTATATCTTGTCGGGTTAACGAAACGGCGAGGTGTTCATGCGCAGGTACGCCAACCCATTCTTCCAAAAGCTGGACTGGAATCTGAAATAACTCTGGCGGTACAGCGGGCGCGGTTGCTGATGGCTCAGGCAGGGACGGTGGTTGTGGGTCATCCGACATGCCACCATTCAAGCACGGCTATTTGCCGTCTGCGAGCCCCTTCCGAGGCTTCCTAGGTGCGCCATCGTGTACCGCCTTATCGTCAGGTTTATTACGGCCGCCTATGGGCTTGTGCGGTGTCGGTGGGGTTTTCAGCATCCGCCGCAGCACGTCATCGCGAGCGGATTGCGAACCTTTTGGCGCGCTTTCTTTCATTGTCCATTGAATCGACTTTGCACAGGTAATCACGTTTTTGAGCCACTGTCGTGGGTATGGCGCTAGGAGTGGCGCCACGAGCCGCAACGAAAATGAGCGTCCAAATTTTTCTTTGCCGGGGAAATGGTTGTGGAGTCACTTTCTCCGAACACCGAACCCCACCGCTCTTGGATTCCGTCACGCCGACCGTTCGACACTCGACACGGTCGCTTTGCAGCCAACGCCCTGCCCGGCCGTTTGCGACGCGCGTACGCCGCGAGGCCACCGAAACGGCGGGAGCTTGCTAGCTATGTGCTTGCTAGGCCAATTCGGCCGCTCTGCCACTTCGGTCTAAGTCGTTGAAAACACTGGCGCGCCCGAAGGGATTCGAACCCCTGACCTCTGCCTTCGGAGGGGCATGAACATTCGATTGTTCAATGACTTATAGGCGACTTTAGGGGCATTAGGGGCGGCTTTTCCAGGCAGTTTTGGGCAGGGTGAATAGCAATTCCGCTTGCCGAAATGGGGCGGCACCTCGATGAGGGGCCGCGAGGCTCAGGGTTCAAGTCATCTTCGTCTCCGAAATCGCACGTTCAGCCACAGTGCTACATCAGCCGCTCATCGAGCCCGATGACGTGAAGTGGCGCCTCGTCGGTCAAGGCGTCCAGTCCAACTCAGTGAACTTCCAAGGCGCTGTTGGTTGACCAAGCAAGGCTAGCACGTCAAAAAGGGAGACAGCCTCGCCAAGATCGACCCGCGCCTGTTTCAGGGATGCCCTGCTGAGTGCGTGCGTAACGATCGGCGATGATGACCGGATTCGCCGCCGCGACCAACAGCCTTGCGGCCTCTCGAACGTCAGAATGGCTGTCCTTGCAGGGCGCCGCTGCTTACACGGGCTACTCTGAGCAACAGTTCAGCGACTTCGTGAAGCGCGGCATCGCGCGGGCAATGGCCGATTAACCATGGCAAGCGAGAGGATTAGCATCTCAGAAACCGCGCCCTACATTAGTCTAAGCGTACAGAAGCGGGCATCAACGGATTGGCCCGCGCCAACCTGCGCTTCTCCGAGCAAGGTGGTCCGTAAACGCGGCCGGCGCCCAAGTGGCACCAGCAACCAAGCGGAGATACCCCATGGCGCCCGCGCGTGCGTTTTGGAAAGGCTACCTTAAGCTCTCGCTCGTGTCGTGTCCGATCGCCCTCTACACCGGGACGTCAGCGACCGAGCGTGTCTCGTTCCGCCAGATCAACAAGAAGACAGGCAACCGCCTCCGACAGCAGCTGGTCGACGAAGTCTCGCGAGAGCCGGTCGAGGGCGAGGACAAGGGCCGCGGCTACGAATACGCGAAGAACGCCTACATCCCGGTGGACGACGACGAACTCGACGCCCTTGCGGTCGAGAGCAAACACACCATCGAAATCGATTCGTTCGTCCCGCGCGAGCAGATCGACGAGCGGTATCTAGACAGCCCCTACTACATCACGCCGGACGGCCAAGTCGGGCAGGACGCATTTGCGGTGATCCGCGAGGCCATGTGCGGCAAGGACATGGTTGCGCTCGGTCGCGTCGTGCTGGCAAAACGCGAGCGGGTCATCATGCTCCAGCCCTGGGACAAGGGGCTGATGGCCACTACGCTCCGCTATCCATACGAGATCAGGGACGCGAAGGAATATTTCGACGACATTCCTGACGTGAAGGTCGAGCCGGATATGCTCAAGCTGGCCCAACACATCCTCCAGAGCAAGGCGACGGACTTCGACCCCTCGCAGTTTGTGGACCACTACGAGGAAGCCGTCGTCGCTATGCTCAAGAAGAAGCAGGCCGGCTTGCCGGTATCGCGGGAGCATGCTCCGCCGCGGCCGCAGAATGTTGCGAACCTCATGGACGCGCTCCGCCGCAGCATTGCGCAGGAAAAAGCCGCATCCACTCCGCCGAAGAAAGGGCGCAAGCGCATCGAGGGACAGGGCGAGATGCTGCTTCCCATTTCGGGCAAGAAGGGCGCGCAAGCCACAGCAAAGCCAGGCGAGCGAGCAAGCGCTCGTCAGGAGAACGCGGGTTATCTCGGTGCGGACATTTCTAAGACTCGGCAGCGACGTCGATCGGAGTGATGCCGTGAGCAACGGGAACAAAACCTCCACCCCTCGGACGGCGGATGACACCGCACCGATCCTGGTGCCTGACGGCGCCGGCATTTGGACGTTCGGTGACCATCTGAGACATCTCGCCGGGCATGCCGGCACTACCCCCCTCGCGCTTGACGAATTCGGTCGCTGCGTTATCTGCGTACGCCGTGGCTTCTTTACGCCGAACGCATAGCCGTCAAGTCGGATAGTATTGGTCGTCTCGCGCACGCGCGTGAGGGCAACGAACATGAGTAACGCTGCCGTCGCCGATTCCATTTTTTGTGTTTCCGGTCCGGTGCAACTGCGGCTATCGCCGATTTTTCGCGCTCGGCCAGCTTCGTGCGCATAAACGTCAGAAAGAGCGTGAAAGCGATATCGTTCAGCGACTTGCGAACAAGTGCGGCATAGCAAAGACCCCGCAATACGGTGCTCGCCGGGCGCCATTTGCTGGCCGTCGGTTTCAATCTATGCGCAGACATGCTTATGCTGCGGCCTCGACGGCCGCCGGCCGCGCGTCGGCGCGGCTTCCTTTTTTCTTCCGCCCGGCGGCCGCAAGCCGCGATGAAAATGACGATCCCTGACATCCATAGGCTGTAGCGCTTTCATGCTGCGTATAAGGTTGATGCGGGAGAACAGGAGCAAGTTCAGGGACCGTGCATACGCGTCACAATGCTGAAGGCGATGCGATATTTCCGGTCGCGGATGAATGCCACCATGTCGTCTACTCGGTATCATTTCACGAATTCATGAGGTCACTTCCCAACAATGCCCACGAATAACTATTCAATGGGGGTTAGATCTGATCGTTTCGAATCCGCCAGATCACACTTTTTCGATACGGGGACCTGGGGTCCATTTTGCGACGTCACCCTAACATTGAAGCAAGGCCGCCAGTCGGATAGCGGTACGTGGATAAAGATCAGCGACTATCCGTGTAGACAGGCTTTTCGGCACTTTATGAACCTACTCAACAAAGAAGTTTACGGACCTGCGTTTCGTCGGTATGGCAAACGTCTTCGTGTATTACCCGTACTGGAAAAAGGCGAGGTCCGCGCCCGCGCATTACGTTCATGGGAGGGTGGCACGTCCGGTCGATGGCATGTTCATTGCGCAATTGAACTGCCCTTACACTTCGATGCTGTTGCCCTTGAAAGGCTGGTTCGCCACTGTTGGGCGAAGGTCGAATGGGGCCACGGCCGAATTCTAGTCCGCGACGGTGCGAACGCGGGTTGGATCAGCTATATGTTGAAAGGCCGTCAAAAGTCAGAGTTCGACGGTTTCCTGGACTGCATAATCATCGAGTCTTTGCACAATCCAATTGTCGACGCGTAGACGTTCGTTGGAATCGGACTCTTTGTAGAAAAGCTTGAGCCAGGGCGGTTGGTCACAGTCGCCTTGTTTCCCTATTATGCGCGTGCGCGTGAGGGCAGAGAACATGATCAACGCCGCCAAATTCCGCTGATCTTTCCGATCCGCAGCGCTGAGCGAGCGCGGGAGAGCGCCCCACTGTCGGTGCTGCAGAATTTGGCGATCGTTGCCGATGACCCCGTACCTCGCTGCCCTGGACCGGCGCCGGCACATCGCCGCCGCCCGACCAGGCGAAGCCCACGTCAGCATCGGCGCCGATCGCCCGAGCTCCATCGTCGCCCCCGAATCTGCGAACAACAATCCGCTAAAACGAAATGGCGACGTCGACCAGCAGCCGCAGCGCCACCCAGCCGGCCGGTGCAGGTCGGTCGGCGTCGGAGCTTGCTGGAATCGGCGCCACCTCGCGCGTGCGCGTGAGGGCAGAGAACATGATCAACGCCGCCCCCCCTCACCGAATTGTTGAAACCGGATGGCTGTCGCGCGCCACCCCGTAGCTCGCATCGCGCCGCCGGCGCCCGCCATCATCAGCGCCTCGCGCGCGCGAGTGGGTGACAAAGAAGGTGAA
>Ga0181518_10000423_pt1 | contig 46338 bp, 42 predicted proteins | sample PEATcosm2014_Bin_28_FD_119751 | JGI IMG/M metagenome (GOLD analysis project Ga0181518, IMG submission 119751) | Peatland microbial communities from MTU Mesocosm Facility, Houghton, MI, USA - PEATcosm2014_Bin01_60_metaG | ecosystem: Environmental > Terrestrial > Soil > Wetlands > Peat | place...
CCAACATCCCCCACTACAGGCCTTAACTGACCACTATTTTTCTGTTCTCGCAAAATGGAGCCATCGCCGCCGCTGCGATTTGCCCGTGAGCGGACATCCTCAGCCCGCCTGTGAGAAAAGACGGCTAGGCGCTACGCTGGGCAGATGGAACTCACGGTCACGATTTCCTTTGTGGAGGCGTTTCCAAAGCGATACGGATGGAGCGCAACCCGTTCGGATGGAAGGCCGTACAAAGCCTCTTCGGAACTCTTCGGCTCTTCGCAGCAAGCGATGGACGCGGCTAATCAAGTATTCAAGAACCCAGCGATCACGTGGGATTGGGGGTTTGCCCGCCACGCACTGGAGGAAGTCGGCATGGCGGTGCACCGTGGGCACGTGTTCGTATCCGAAGATGCGGCAACAAAATGACGGCTCAGCGGATGGTACCTCTACGTAAGCTTGGGTGATGGCGTTTCCCGCCCCTCTGTGCGCCCGTCGAAGTATCGGGTCAGATCTGTATCCCCGGCTCCACATGACCCCGGTACCGATCCCGCCGCCAGATGCCCGGCACGAGCGCAGGAAGCCTGCCGTTCGCCTGAAACCCGGAGTACGATTGAGATGATGACGCCCGACATCCTTCGTAAGCTCACTGCCGAACTAGCGCAGCCGATTACGTCCGAACGGCAAGTCGTCTACATTCTCTGCCAAGTTCGCAAGATCGTAGACCGTGACCCGAACAGACAGCGGTGGAACTCGTTGAAGTTGTATTGCGATTGGGCCATGCACACAGACCTTACGTTCGACAGCCGCACACGGCCTTTCATCCAACAAATTGAGGACTTTTTCCTGGCAACCCTTTCACCTGATGGAGCGGGCGTTAGTCAAGCCCAACACGAAGCGATTCAGAAGCTCGTCTATCTGGACGGTTTCCGAGAAGACCTGCACACCTTTTTTGTCGAACAGGGATTGCCACACGACTTGGCCGACGACGGCGAGAAATGGAACGGCTTCCTTCGGCACTACGGCGGTGTGATCCATGACGGCTCGCTTGTCTACGGGAAGGGTCTTCAACTGATAAAGCGGATGACGTTCACGACTCTGCCGTCGTCCTCCGAAGCAATGCCCTTCAACATAAAATGGGAAATCCTATTCAATGATGGAAGGGGTGTTTCCTTAATGCTTCATCCGAACTGGAAGTTGCTCGGCAGTCGTCTTAACGTCACATACGCAGCGAGGGACGGTGAACCCGAAACGCCGCCAGCACCATAGCCGGTCAAGAAGTTGGCAATTTTGCGGGCTACAGCAGGAACCGCTCTCTAACGCTCGCGGCTCGGATTCTGCCATCGAGTACTCTCCTTCATTAGGCCACCGGCCATTATGAGCCCGAATCCCGGTGGCTCACCCGCGAGACCGCGTTGACCAGCTTGCGGTAGGGGATGTCGTCGTAACTGTCGAAGCTCAGCCATTCGCCTTCGCGCCAAGTGGAGTAGTACCAGCGCGCCAGCAGCGCCAAATACTCCTGCCGCTCGCGCACCCCCGGCTTTCTGGACCTGACCGCGGCGAACGTCTCCCGCAGCTTGTGGTCGAGCGAGACCGTCTTGCCCTCCCGCACTTCGAAACCAAACCGTTGCGGCTGCTGCCAGTTCCCGTCTTTTACGAACCACATCTCGACGGCAAACGGCGCCAGGGAGCGCGTGATGGCGACGCCGTTCAGACGATCCACATCGCGCGCCAGTTCGTCGCGCAGCTTCAGCACGTCCTCGACCTTTTCCAGACGCTTGTGCTGGCGCGCGGCCTCCTCGAACTGCATCGTGTTGCTGAGCCGGTCGCGGGAACGCGCGATGCCGTCCGCGAGCGACCGTCCATCCGTCCGCAGAAACTCCACCACGCGCGCGACTTCGTGGGCATACTCCGCGGGTCCCACCACCAACTGGCACGGCCGCAGGCACATGCCCATCTCGCCGTAGATGCAGCCGGGATGTCCGGGCGAAGGCGTCAGGTTTTCCTGGCAGCGCCGCATCTGGAACAGGTCCAGGAACTGGGCTTCGAACTTCTCCGCGGAAGCGCGCGAGCGAAACGGCCCGAAATACAGGCCGCCGGTGCGGGTGAGGTGGGTGGTGATGTGGCTGCGCGGGAACTCGTTGTTGAGGACGATCTTGAGATACGGCGGCATCCGCAGCTTGAGCAGGTCGAGATAGGATTCGGGGAAGTGGCGCCGCGCCTGCTCGTAGAGCACCACGCTCGATTCGAATGCGGAGCCAGTTAGTGAGTACTCGATGCGCGCGACGGTGTGCCGCAGGTTCAGCAGGCGCGACGGCTTTTCGCGTTCCTTCAGGAGGCGCAGCAAGCGGCGCCGCAGGAGGGCGGTCTTGGAGAGATACGGAGGGCCTTCCCTGGGCCAGAGCGCGAAGACCGCCGGGCTGTTGGGCAGCGTCGCAACCGCGGCGTCCAATGACGCGAGGTCGCCGGTGACTTCGATCGCCGTCATCGTGCCACAGGACCCGCCGCTACTCCGAGGCCGCTTTGTCGTCGATCAGCTTGCGAATCGCGGCGATGAAATCGGCGAGCGGCTGGGCTCCCTGGTCGCCGCGCTTGCGGTTGCGCACGGCAACCTTCCCGCTCTGCTGTTCGCGGTCGCCCACCACCAGCATGTATGGAATCTTCTGCAACTGCGCCTCGCGGATCTTCAGGTTGACCTTCTCGCTGCGCTCGTCCAAGGTGGCGCGAATACCCGCGGCGTCGAGCTGCTTCCGCACCTCGCGCGCGTACCCGGTCTGGCGGTCGGTAATCGGCAGCACGATGGCCTGCACCGGCGCCAGCCATACCGGAAAGGCGCCCGCATAGTGCTCGATCAGGATGCCGAAGAAGCGCTCGATGGAGCCGTAAAGCGCGCGGTGCACCATCAGCGGCTGGTGCGCCTTGCCGTCCTCCCCGATATACTCCAGCCCGAAGCGGCGCGGCAGCGTGAAATCGAATTGCACGGTGGAAAGCTGCCAGGGCCGTCCGATGGCGTCCACCAGCTTGACGTCGACCTTCGGCCCGTAGAACGCCGCTTCGTCGGGCACGACCTTGGCCTTGATGTTGAGCCGCTCGGTGGCCCGGCGCAGCGCGTTTTCCCCGAGCTGCCACTGGTCGGGCGAGCCATCGTACTTGCCGCTGGCGCCGCCGTCCCAAGTGGAAAGCTCGGCCTCGTACTGGTCGAAGCCGTAAGTTGTGAGGGTGTCGACCGCGAATTGCAGGCAGTCCACAATCTCGTCTTCGATCTGCTCCGGCGTGCAGAAGATGTGGGCGTCGTCCTGCGTGAAACCGCGCACCCGGAACAGACCGTTGAGCACGCCCGAGCGCTCGTAGCGATAGACCGTGCCGAGCTCCCCCAGCCGGACCGGCAGGTCGCGGTAGCTCCGCTGCCTGTCCGCGTAGATCAGGATGTGGCCCGGGCAGTTCATGGGCTTGAGCTGGTATTCGGCATCGTCCAGCTCCATGCGGGCAAACATGTTCTGCGCGTAGAAACCGGCGTGCCCCGAAGTCTTCCACAGGTCGAAGCGCGCGACGTGTGGGGTGTAGACCAGCGAATAACCTCGTTTCAGGTACTGGTCGCGCATCCAGTCTTCAAGCTGCTTGCGGATGATGCCGCCCCTGGGGTGGAAGAAAATCAGGCCCGGACCGGCCAGTTCCTGGATGCTGAACAGGTCCAGTTCCTTGCCCAGCTTGCGGTGGTCGCGCTTCTTGGCCTCTTCAACTTGCTTGAGATACTCCTCCAGCTCCTTTTGAGTGAAGAAGGCCGTGCCGTAGATGCGCTGCAACTGCTTGTTGTGCTCGTCGCCTTTCCAATAGGCGCCGGCGATGGAGAGCAGCTTGAACGCCTTGATCCTGGACGTGCTCGGCACGTGCGGACCGCGGCAGAAATCGATGAACTTCGGCCCCAGGGTGTACTCGGTGAAGACCTCACCCGCGCGCTCCTCGATCAGCTCGCATTTCATCCACGCGTCGGCGTACTTCTTGAGGCCCTCGTCTTTCCGCGTATAGACGCGTTCGTAGGGGAGATCGCGCAATTGAATCTCCCACATTTTCTTTTCGATCTTCTCGAGGTCTTCCGGCGTGAACGGCGCGGCGCGGTCAAAGTCGTAGTAGAATCCGTTTTCGATGGGCGGCCCGATGCCCAGCTTGGTTTCGGGATAGAGTTCGAGCACTGCCGCGGCCAGAAGATGGGCGGCCGAATGGCGGTATACATCGAGCGACTCTGGATCTTTGGCAGTGAGGACCTGAAGGCTGGCGTCCTTTTCGAGCGGGCGCGTCAGGTCGTATAGCTCTCCGTCGACCCTGGCGGCGATGGCCGCGTCCGCGAGGCGAGGGCTGATGGATTTGGCGATATCGATGGGACGCGTCCCCGCCGCGACCGGCTGTTTGCTGCCGTCGGGCAGAGTAATCTCGATGTTGCTCATTGCGCCTTGCTGCGCTTCTTGGCAGGGGTGGCGCGCAGGGCGCAGCTCAACCCCATGCCTTTCAACTTTTCGCAAGCGCTCTTGGACAGGTCGTTGGAGGGAAAGCGCTTGATCAATTCCCGAAACTCCTGGGCGCCATCCGTCCGGCGGCCCATTTTTTCCAAGGCCAAGCCTTTGTTATAGAGAGCGTCGGGTCTCTTGTTCGCGTCGTCCGGGTACTTCTCCAGCACCATGTCGAACTCCTTCACGGCATTGTCGTAGTCGCCCTGAGAATAATGAATGGACCCGATGTAGAACTGCGCGTTCGGCGCCAGGTCGGTATTGCCGTACCACTTCAGATAATCCGAAAACTCCTGGAGCGCCAGATCCAACTTGCCGCCGGACATGTCCCGCCGGGCGTTGGAGTAGAGATCGGTGGCGGATATGGTAGGCGTTTCCGGCGCGGCAAGCGCCCCTCCCGAAGTGGTTGGAGGCGGTGGGGCCGGTGGGGGCGTCGCCAGAACCTTCACGGCGTTGCCCAGATCGGTCAACTGCGCCTGCAACTTCGAAATCAGGCCGGTCAAGTCTGAAACCGCCTGCTCGACCGTGCGCAGGTCGTTAGACACCTGGTCCATCCGTGAAGCCAGACCGACCACCGGCGTTACGACCTTGGTTTCAGTGTCCCGTATGTTCTGCTGAAAGCCGCTCTGAATCACGGCCACGGCCGTATTAGCCTTGCTGGCATTATCGACAGCCTGCTGCACCAACACCTGCAATGCCGCAAACTTTTCATCCTGCGAGCGCTGCAAGTCCCTGACCTGCTGCTGCAACTGCGCCACATCGCGCTGCAATTCCTGTATTTCCTTGCTGGCCGCCAACGCCAGCGTGGGCGACGCCACCAGAATCCATACGCAAAGACGCGGGAACATATGCAACTCTCCTTGCCGGCGGCGGGAAAACCGTCGGCCCGTCCCCCCGCCGCCGTGTGTCTTGCTTCTGTAACTATCTTACTGCCCGGGCGAGAAGTGCACGTGCCGGTTCCTTTGCCAGCACGACTCGTTGGACTCGGTACAAACCGGCCGCTCCTTGCCGTAGCTGACGGTCTTCAGCCGGTCGGCCGACACCCCCAACTGCTGCAGGAACTCCTTGGCTGCACTGGCGCGCCGGTCGCCCAGCCCGAGGTTGTACTCCGCCGAGCCGCGCTCGTCGCAATTGCCCTCGAGCATGATGGTCGCGCTCGGGAAGTCCGCCAGGATGCTCTTCAGCGCGTCCGCGTCCTTGGTCAGGGCATCGCGCGCATCGGAACGGATGTCGCTCTTGTCGTAATCGAAGTACGCGTCCTGAACGTCCGACCCCAGGCGCTGCTCGAGCGTGGGCCTGGGCGGCGGCGGTGGCGGTGGCGGCGGCGGCGGCGGAGCGGTCACGCTGACAGTGGCCGCGGCTGTGACGGTGCCGCCCGGTCCGGTTGCGGTCAGGGTGTAGCTGGTCGAATCGTTGGGTTGCACCCGCTGGTTGCCCGTTCTCTGCACCGTGCCGATACCCTGGTTGATGGAAATGTTCGTCGTATCGCCCATGACTTCCCACCGCAGCGTGGAAGACTGGCCGCGCTGAATGGAAGACGGCTCGGCCGCGAATTGCGCAATCACTGGCGCCTGCGGCGGCGGCGGTGGTGGCGGCGGCGGCGGCGGTTGCACCACGGGCGGTGGTGGCGGCGGTGGCACCTTCTTCTTGCAGGCTGCTCCGAACATCGCCAGGCTAAACGCTATGCAGATGATCGTGATCTTTCTTTTGCTGAACATGAACATCGCCTCCTCAATCTTTAATTACTTGCCCCATACCGGGGTCTCGTTACTGCCCTGCGTGGTAAGTGGTTGCACCTGCGTTCCATCAGCCAGCATACTCCAGATCTGGTGCGATCCGGCGCGGGTCGACATGAATACCAGGTGCCGGCCGTCCGGCGCCCAGCTTGGGTTCTCGTTGCGTCCCTCCCCATGCGTCAACTGCGTGTACTTACGCGATGCAACGTCCATGATGAATATGTTGAAGGCCCCCTGGGCGTACCCCCGCGTCCACGCGTACGCGATCATCTGCCCGTCGGGATGCCAGGACGGGTTGGAAGCCTCGCCCTCACCGGGAGTGAGGCGTTCGATATCGCTCCCATCCATATTCATCCTGTAAATCTGCTGCGGGCCGGACCGTCCGGACACGAACACAATCTCATTTCCGGTCTTGGGATTCACTTTGGGCTCGACATCAATGAAGCTTGAGGCCGTGATCGGCCGCAACCCGCTCCCGTCCAAATTCGCGATGTAGATCCGGCAACAGCGGTCATTCGGCGCCGACGAGGCGTAAACCATCTGCTTACCGTCGGGCGTGAACTCGGGCGTCTCATTCACCGATGCGCGCTGGTTATAGAACCGCAAGTCCCGCACCGGATCTACCGAAAAGATAAATATAGCAGGATTGATGCGCGCGTAGCTAGTAAACGCGATCTTCGAGCCGTCCGGGGAGACCGTCGGCTCAATCGAAGTGGAGTTGAATCGCGTGATCTGCCGCTGATTCTTGCCGTCCGCGTCCATCACCCAAACCTCTTTGTGTCCGGTGCGGTTCGAAACAAAATAGATGTGGGTGTCGAACAGCGTCTTGCCTCCGAACCGGGCGATGATGTCGGCGGCGAACTCGTGGGCGACTTTCCGCGCGCCGGCTTCATCCACCGATCCCAGGTAGGTATTGCCGACCACCTGCGCGCTCGCCGGAGCGCCGCGGCTCAAATCGAACAGCCAACCACGCAGCACGAATACGCCGTTCTGCACCGCCGTGTACCCAAAAGCCAGGTAGTTGGCCGAAGCCGGCGGCCCGGACCAGTCCGACATCCACAGGCCACCACCGGTTAGTGGTTGGCTGATCTGCTGGCGGCCTCGCGCGGGCGGCCTTTCCACCACTGGCGGGGGCTCGCGGAAGTCGGAAGGTTGCTGCGGAATCGCAGGCGGGTACATGGTCTTGGGGACCATCTTGAAAAGTCCGGCGCCATCCACGTCCGCCCACAGCGTCTGGTTGAACGCATCCATGTAATTCTGAGCGTCGCCGGCGCCGCGGAGATCGGGGATGGCCATGGCCGGACGCTCGCCCTGCTGCAGCTTAATAACGACGTCCTGGGCCATCACAGCCAGCCATGTTCCGATCGACGCAACTGCCAGCCAGAAGAGCCTTCTCATTTCAACGCCTCAATTCAAACCAGAACTCGATTTCCGCTTCGCTGCGTTGGAACTGCGGAGGAAGCGCCTGAAACGGCGCCGCGTCCAGAATCGCCCGCTGCGCCGAATAATCCAGCGACGAGTTTCCGCTCCGTTGGGTGATTCTCACCGATCCCGGCGTCACCGATCCGTCGCGCCGGATGGTGAATGTCACCACCACCGGCGGCGCCGTGCGGATATGCGGGTCCAGATCGCTGGTCCTCCAGTTCCGCGCCACCTGGTCGCGCAACAAATTGACGTACCACCCGAACTGGGCCCCGAATGGCGAGCGGGTGCCGATTCCCACGCCGCCCCCGCCCGTCATCCCGTACATGGGCGAGACCACAGCCTGTCCCGAGTTGCTGTAAAGCTGGTTGGGAAGGTCCTGCTGCTGTTCGCGAAACTTGTTGGGCGCCGAGGCGGCCCGCGACGGCTTCCTCTCGGCATTGCGGCTCTTGATGGCAATGGCATTCGGTTCCTGCGCCTCCACCTTGGGCCGGGGCTTGGCTTTGGGCGGCGGTGTCGGCACCACCGACTCCGTGTCGTTCGCCACGGGGTTCAGTGGCCCGCTGCGGCCCGGCAGAGGGACTCGCGGCACCACGTTGACCGCCACCGATCCCATCCCGCCGCCATTGATGTCGCCCCACTCGACTGGCCGGCCGCGCCCGATCCAAGTAGATATCAACAGTGCGGCCGTCACCGAAACATGCAGAGCCACCGAACCCGCCAGCGATTTCCCTAGCGGTTCCGGCTGGTCCAGGATGTCGGTGTGCGGCGTCATCACTTTCGTCCCTTGGCCGCCGAATCCTCCGGCTGCGTCACCATATTCACCTGGAAGCCAGCCTGGCCGAGCATGGCCGTTACCTGCGCGATGGGGTCCCAGATAGTCTCTTTATCGGCGCGCACGTAAATCGCTTTGGCCTTCCCGAAGCGTTGCTGGATGGTCGCCTGGAGGTCGTTAATGTTCACCGGCTTGTCGTTCAGGTAGGTGACGCCGTCCTTGGTGATGGTCACCACCGGAAGTTCCTGCGCTGTATCCTTCACCGCCTGCACCTTGGGAACGTCCACCTCAATGCCGAACTCCATCACGTGGGCGGTGAGCATGAAGATAATCAGCAGCACCAGCACCACGTCCACGAACGGCGTGATATTGATCTCCGACAGGCTGGCTTCGCCGCCGCGCCGCCGGGAGCCGTATCCCCCACCGCCATTGACGGACATTGCCATGGCGCTACTCTCCGAAACTGCGCTCGGCCAGGTTCAGGAACTCGAGGGAAAAGTCGTCCATGCGGGCGCCGATCTCGCGGATCCTGTGGCCGAAAATATTGTAGAAGATGGCGGCGGGGATAGCGGCTGCAAGGCCCGCTGCCGTCGCAATCAGCGCTTCCGAGATGCCGGGCGCCACCGTGCGCAGGCTGGTCGAGCCCATCTGTCCCAGTTCGTAAAACGCGCGGATAATGCCCAGCACCGTGCCGAATAACCCGATGAACGGCGTGACCGACGCGGTAGTGGCCAGCCAGCTCATGTTGCGCTCCAGCTTAGCGATCTCCTCGCTGACTCCCAATTGCAGGGTGCGCTCCAGCGCGGCGCGGTTCGTCACCTTGCCGCGCGCCTTGACCTGGCGTTCGATCTCCTCATATCCGAAATCGAAAACCGCCACCAGCGGCGACGGCCGGAACTGTTCGCTGGCCATCATGACCGCCTCCATGCCGCTGGCTTTGCGGAATGCGCGCAGAAAACGCGAGTTGGCTTTGCGCGCGCCGCGGAAAGTCTGCCACTTGGAGAAAATCACGGTCCAGGAAAAAATCGAAAAACCGAAGAGGATGACCAGTACAACCATCCCCGCGGGACCGTTGTGCTGGATCATTTCCCAAACATTCATTTGGAGGAGAAGGGCAACGGGGCTCTCGAAAGTCAATTCGTCTCCTAATCTCAAATCTATCACACAGACGTGTCCGGACAAGCAAAAGTCGCCAGGCCGCCTCGCCGCGGGCTTAGAATTTGAGTATGTGGGCCATTGCGGCGGCGCTCTTCTTCTTCCAGGCCTCCGATTTCAGCTCCGCCGGGCTGAAGGCCCTCGAGGAAGGGAAGTACGAAGCCGCCGTTCAGGCTTTTACCAAAGCCGTCGAAGCCGATGCCAAGGATTATTTCGCGCATTTCAACCTCGCCATGGCTTACGGCTTACTGCACCGGGATGCCGAGGGCATTGCCGAATACCGCAAGACGCTCGAGCTCAAGCCGGGCCTGTACGAAGCCGAGCTGAACGCGGGAATCCTGCTGATGCGCCAGAAGAATCCCGCCGAGGCTTTGCCGCTCTTCGAAAGCGCCGCCGGCCAGAAGCCCCAGGAGTTCCGCCCCCGCTACTACCTTGCCGAAGCGCAGCTTCAGACCGGCGCCCCGGCGAGAGCCGAAGAGAATTTCCGTCTGGCTCTGGAGCTGGATCCTAAGTCGGCCGGAGCGCATCTCGGGATGGCCCAGGCGCTGGCGCGGCAGGGAAAGCTGGCGGAGGCGGCGCCGCATTTTCGCCAGGCGGCCCAGATCGACCCGAACTATCGCGATGGGCTCCTCGAATTGGCCGATCTCTACGAGAAAGACAAGCAGCCGGCCGAAGCCATCGCCATTTACCGCGAGTTTCCCGAAAACGCCGCGGCCCAGGGCCGCATGGGCGAGCTGCTGCTCGAAACCAAGGAATACGCCGGCGCCATCCCGCACCTCGAAGAGGCTTACGCCAAGGAGCCCACCCAGGAAAACCGCGTGGCGCTGGCGATGGCCTATGTTTTTGACAAACAGCTAGACAAGGCGCTCCCGCTGCTCGAAAAGGCGGTGGCGGCGGAGCCTTCCAACTACGACGTGCGCATGATGTACGCCCGCGCCCTCCGCGACAAGAGGCAGTTCCCAGCGGCCGCCGCGCAGTTTTACGAGGCTGCCAAGCTGAAGCCCGGCGAAGCCATGACCTGGAGCGAGCTGGGCGGCATGTTGTACATGATGGAGGACTATCCGCAATCGCTCGCGGCCTTTGACAAAGCGCGGGCGTTGGGCGAAGACACTCCCGGAAACTGGTTCCTTCGTGCGATCATCTTAGACAAGCTTCATCAAGTGAAGCCCGCCCTGGAAGCCTACCAGCGGTTCCTCTCCATGAGCCAGGGGAAGAATCCGGACCAGGAGTTCCAGGCACGGCAGAGGGCCAGGATCTTGCAGAGAGAGCTGGAGAAGCAATGATGCGGATGCGATTGCTGCCGGCGGTGCTGATGTTCTTCTACTCGTGGGCGGGGTCCTTGCGGGCGGACCTGAAACCGGCGCTCGCGGAATCCAACCTGGGAAAGCGCTCCAAACTGGCGCTGGATAACGCCGCCGTGGCCTTGAAGGCCGCGCGGGAAGCATACAGGAAAGGCGATAACCAGGCGGTCGCCGCCGCGGTCGACGAAATCCAGCAGTCCGTGGACCTGGCCTACGATTCCCTCATGAAAACCGGTAAGAACCCGCGCAACAGTCCGCGATGGTTCAAGCCGGCCGAGATCTCGACGCGCGACCTGTCGAAGAGGCTCGAAAGTTTCCAGCGGGACATGGATTTCGCGGACCGGCCGCTGCTGGATAAGGTGAAGGTCCGGGTCCAGCAGGTACACGACGAGCTGCTGCTGGGATTGATGGAGGGCAAACGAAAATGAAGACCCTGCTGTGGTGTCTGTTGCTGGCGGCGCCGGGATACTCTCAAGGTCTCGCGCACCGCGATTTTCTCACCGCCGACGAGATCGACCAGATCAAGGATGCGCAGGAGCCCAACCTGCGGCTCAAGCTCTATGCCGGTTTCGCCAGGCAGCGCGCCGAAATGGTCAAGAGCCTGCTCGCCAAGGAAAAGGCCGGCCGCTCGATCCTCATCCACGACGCGCTCGACGATTACTCCAAGATCATCGATGCCATGGACGATGTGGCCGACGAAGCCCTCGGGCGCAGGCTGGACATCAAGCTCGGCCTGTCGGCCGTGGCATCCGTCGAGAAGGAAACGCTTCCCATGTTGCAGAAGGCCCAGGACAGCCAACCCAAAGATATCGAGCGTTACGGTTTCCTGTTGAAGCAGGCCATCGAGACCACCGCCGACAGCCTGGAGGCGGCCCAGGAGGACCTGGGCAAGCGCGCCAAGGACGTCCAAGCCCGCCAGCGGAAGGAACGGAAGGCGCTGCAAGAGGCTATGACGCCCACCGAGCGCGAGGCCGCGCAGGCCGCCGATAAGAAGGCGGCCGAGGACGAGGCAAAAAAGGAGGATCAACAGAAACAAGCCCCGACGCTCTTGCGGCCGGGCGAGAAACCGCCGCAGTAGTAGGGGCCGGGCACGCCCGGCCCGCGCGGCGCTACTTCATCGGAATCCAGTGCTGGTATCGCAACCGTTGCTTGCGGCGAGGACGTGTTCTTTCATGAGCCATTCGTGGTACGCAGCGATCTCCCAGCTGGACCCGCACGCTCAATAGGTCTGCATTACCACGTAACACGCCTTGGATGGTAGGATCATACTTCGAAGCCCGTGTATTTTCTCGGAGCTCTGGGGATGTAGCCCAATGCTGATTTCCGGCAGCGTTCTGGCCGCGCGGGCTCAGAGGATCGTCATGCCCGTCCCCGATATCGCCCCAAAGAAAACCGGCAAGGTGCCAACGGAGTTGCTGGATTTCGATCCGGAGAACCCGCGTCTCATTGAAGACGGCATCAAAAATCCGACTGAGGCCCAGATTATCCTTTCGCTCGCCGACACAGCGGATCTCTCCGAAGTCGTCCAATCCATCGCCGCAAACGGATACATCGACATCGAGCCGCTGATAGCGCGGCGCATCAAGAACCGCTGGCGGGTTCTGGAGGGTAACCGCCGACTCGCAGCTATTCGCATTCTGCAGAAGCCCGAACTCGCAAAGGGTACCGGCATTTCGGTTCCGGAGATCAGCAAAGAGAATCTCAAGACCCTGAAGGAGGTCACCGTATATGCGGTTGCCAACTCCGATCAGGCGAGAGACTTCATCGGGTTCAAGCATATCAACGGTCCTCACAAATGGGATGCGATTGCAAAGGCGCGCTTCGCCGCGGACTGGTACAAGAAAGAGCGCAACAACGGCCTGACAATCGATAGGATCGCCCAGCGCCTCGGTGATCGTCACGACACAGTGGTTCGACTAGTGAACGGCATGTTTGTTCTCGATCAGGCGCAAGAATCGAAGGTATTCGACATCAAGGATCGGTACCCGGGCAAGAGGTTCGCATTCTCTCATCTATACACTGCGCTGACGCGGCCCGGTTACCGCGAGTTCTTAGGTCTTCCCGATGAATGGCGCGATGAAGAACCGAAGCCAGATCCCGTCCCCAAACAGAATCTTGAAAACCTCCAGAGGGTTATGGTCTGGCTTTACGGCTCGAAATCCGATGATATCAAGCCCGTCATCAACTCCCAGAATCCCGACATCAAGGATCTGGCGGCTGTCCTCACAAACCCCCGGGCACGGACAATCATGCTGTTGCGCAATGACCTCCGGGAGGCACGCGCTGAGATAGAGCGTAAAGGTACGCGTTTCGAGGGCGCACTGATTAACGCCAAGCAGGAAGCCGAGACCGCTATGTCGCAAATCGCCGGCTACGATCCGACCGATTCCACGCTGCTTGAGATAGGCCATGATCTCCGCGATACCAGCGAGCAGCTCTATTACAGTATGTCTTCGATGGCAAGGAAGGGCGCATTGCCGAAAGGCAAGAAATAACCCTGTGCTTGCGATACCGGACACGACGGTCCACAGGACAAAGCTTGCCGATTGGCTTGAGTTGAACGCCATCAGTTCACCCGATGGACGGATCGGGTTCGGAACGCTGGTTTCCGCTGCGCTGGTCGCCGAAGACGAACAGCTTCAGGATATCTCGGACGAAGACATCCGGGAGGACAGGATCGTGCTCTACGCACAGGAGGAGATTGCGCGCAGGCTTAAGAATATTGGAGACGACTATCCGTTCAGGATTGACGCCAAGGGTCGATCCATGCAGTTCGTCACGCCTCTGACAAGGGCCGGGTCGGTATATCTGTTTTGCCTGTTTCTCTCCCATGCGTACGATCGCACGATCATCCCGAAATCCCTTGCTCCCAAACTCACCAATAGAGTCCGCGATCTGTTTCAGGCATGTGCAACCGTCGCAGCGGGCGGCTTCGTCCAGGGGCCATCGATATCCTTTGGGTTTCCACGTCCCGATGGGGCAACCTTCCTCAAGGCACTCCGTCGCGCCTACAGGCTTTTTGGTGACGGGGAGCCCCACGCGAGACCCCGAGCTTCCGCCACACTAAATGTCAAGGACAACGGTATCGATGTCATCGCATGGCGGCGCTCGATAGACAATCTCCCCTGCACTTTGTATTTGATTGGCCAGGTTGCGTCCGGTAAGGATTGGGAAGGGAAGAGCGTGGTAACGGACCGCAGGCATTTTCACGATTACTGGTTCACCCACAAGCCGGCATCTCCACCTCACGACGCGATGTTCATGCCCTTCGGCCTTGAACCTCACGATCCCGGAGATGGCACCACTTACGAAGTTGTGCTGAAGGACTACATGTCGAGCAACGGCTACCGGTACGGCAACCTGTTCTATCGGGATCGCATCGCGAAGCACGTCGCCGATGGCCTTCACGTAGCGGCAAACGGCGAACAGGACATCGAACGTGTGTCTGACATCACTAAAGTCGTAACGTGGGTCAATAAATACACGGAAAGGCTGCGTGAAGCATGAGCGCGCGCCACCGGTTCCACTCTATCTGCCCATACTTCGCGATGTTTCCAGAAGCGTTCGTGCGCCGCAATGTGCTGGCCTGGTCGAAGCGCGACGATATCATCCTCGATCCGTTTTCCGGGCGAGGCACCACGGTATTTGAGAGCCTGCTCAACGGCCGCCGCGCGATTGGCTGCGATACCAACCCTGTTGCGTTTTGCTTATCGAAGGCCAAGGCCGATCCCCCGGCGCTTGCCGACGTCCTCCACCGTTTGGTCGACCTCGAAGCGAAGAGCCGACGGTTCACGCCAAAGACGCCGGAGGTCGAAGACGAATTCTTCACCCTGTGCTTCCATGGAGAGACGCTCCGCCATCTGCTCTTTCTGAAGAGCAAGCTCGATTGGCGGAAGGAGCGCGTAGACTGCTTCATTGCCGCCCTCGCACTGGGCTGCCTTCACGGCGAGAGCCACCGAACGGAGCTATGCTTCAGCAACCGCATGCCGCGGACGATTAGCACCAAACCAGCCTATTCCGTCCGCTGGTGGCGGGAAAACGGCTGTGTGCCTCCAGAGCGCGACGTCTTCCCTATTCTACGGGCCGCTGCAAGATATCGCTATGAGTCTCCGCTGCCGCTCTTAAGGGGCCGCGTCGTCGAGGGCGATGTCCGCCGCGTCGGCACGCTGCTGCGGTGCTACCGGGAGAAGGTGAAGCTTGTCATCACTTCTCCGCCGTACCTTGACATCACCGACTACCACGAAGACCAATGGCTCAGGCTCTGGTTTCTCGGCGGCCCGTCAAAGCCAGTCACCCGCCAATGGAAAGACGACCGTCACCGCGGCACTGGGGCATACTGGCAGTTTCTGCGTGAGGCATGGGCAGGAGTCGTGCCATTACTTCATCAGTCGGCGCAGATCGTCATTCGCATTGGAGGTACTCGACTGGACCAAAAAGCACTTCTCACGGGCTTGTTGGAATCTCTCAATTCTACGGGACATAAGTTCAAGCTGGCCGAATCCCGCCAAACGGACATCAAGAACGGTCAGCGGCGAATCTTCCACCCTCTTCCCGCCGCACCAAGCGTAGAGCACGATTTCAGATTCAGGCTCGCCTGATTCGCATCCGTAGGCGTGCGCCAGTCAAATGGGAGCCGCATGTCCCGTTGTGGGGCATGCACGTCCTCGACTCGCGAAAACGGATAGCTGTCGCCAACAGCCCTTCTCACCACCGCCCGGCGCCCGCCCCACAAACAGCACACGGGAAGCGTCGGGGCGCCACCCCTTCCAGCGACCCCTATCCCCCTAATCCATGGACGGCCCGAAGTACCCTTGCGCCAGCGCCGGCTCTGCCTCCAGCGCTTTGCTCCAGCAGGCGCGCGCTTCCTCGGATCTGCCGTTGGATTCCAGAATGCGGCCCAGGTTGAGCAGCGCTTCGGGCATGTCGGGCTGCTGCGCCAGCGCATCCCGGTACAGGCGGACGGCCTTGTCGAGCTGGCCCGCCTTTTCGTACATCAGGCCGGTGTTGTAGAGCACCTCGGCGGAACGCTCGCCCAGGTCGATCAGGCGTACGTGAAACTCCAGCGCGGTATCGAAGTCCGAGGCCTGGATGGCCAGCGCGGCCAGCCCGCGGAGGGCATCCATGGACTTCGGATCGTTGTCGAGCATCTTCTCGTAGAGGCGCTCGGCGCGATCGCGGTCGCCCATGCCGCTATAGGCCAGCGCCAGGTTGGCGTAGGCTTCGGGCCACTGCGGGCGGTATTTCAGGCAGCCTTCGAAGGCCTCGGCGGCGCCCCGGTAGTCTTCCCGCTGGAGGCGCAGGTAGCCCAGGCGGAAGCGCGCTTCATCCTCCTTGGGAGCCTTCTCCAGCACCTGCTTGTACCAGCGCTCGGCCTCCTCGTGCTCGCCGGAGTGTTCCAGCAGCAGGGCCACGTTCCAGACCGGGGCCAGCGCCTCGGGGTTGGCCTTGATAGCGCGGTCGTAGGCGGCGCGGGCGCCGACATCGTCGCCGAGCTGTTCGCGCACGATTCCCAGGTTGGTGTGCGCCTCGCAGGACTGCGGGCGCAGCTTGAGCGCTTCCTCGTAGGCTTCCGCGGCCTGCTCCCAGCGGCCGGATTTCTGGTGCGCCAGCGCCAGGTTGAACCAGCCTTCGAAATGTCCCGGCACGGCTGAAACCAGCAGCGTGCAGAACTTGGCCGTAAGCCCGTGCTCCCCGGCGGCGCTGGCCCAGGCGGCCAGGCCTTCCAGCGCCACGGTCGATTCCGGATGCAGCTCCAGCAGGCGCTCGGAATGCTCACGCACCATGTCGAAATTCTCTTTCGACAGGCCGATCAGGATGAGGTTAGAGAGCGATTCCTCGGACTCCGGATTGTGTTTCAAAATGCGCTGGTAGATCTGCGACGCTTCGTCCGCACGGCCCAGCGACTGCACAGCGACCGCCTTCCCGAAGAGCGCGTCCTCGTGTTCCGGCGAGAGTTCCAGGCAGCGCTCGAAGGACGCCAGCGCCGACTTCGGGTCGTCCAACCGCAGGTGGCAGACTCCCAGGCCCAGTTGGGCCTCCAGGTGCTTGGGATCGAGCGTCGATGCCTTGTAAAAGGCTTCGGAGGCGCCGTCCCAAACGCCGCTGCGCTCCAGCGAGACCGCCAGATTGAACCAGCCCATGGCGTACTGGGGCTTGAGTTGCGCCAGCGTGCGATAACTCTTGGCGGACTCTTCGAAGTTGCCCAGCTCGAACTGGATGTGCCCCATGGCGCGGTAGATCTCGGCCGATCTTTCGTTAGCCGCCACGGCGCGCTGCAACTGCTTGAGGGCTTCCTCGCGTTGGCCGGCCAGGTGCAGCGCGACCGCGCGCGCCAGATAACCCGGTCCGTTGGGTCCGGCTGCGCTCTTTTCGGGACTTTCCGGTGGAGGTGTCCGGAGGCTCGTTACCTTGGCGGTGGTTCTGATTGCTACGGTGCTCATTTCTCTTGGTACTCCTTATATCCAAACGGCGAATTCTGCGGCGCGAAGGGCGCCAGAGTCACGTGAGGCGCGCCATTGGCGCGGGACGGCGCGAGCGGCAGGGCCACCAGGCAAGGGGTTGGCATGCGCCGCTCCGTCGCGGCGGCGAAGCGCCTCGGATTGGGAAAGCCGGCAAGTCGAAAGACGTTCCAGAGTGTGCCCCACTCGCGGACAGCCAGCGCGGGCCCATTGTAGGGCTTGCGCCTCCCGATCCGGGCCGCGCTGGGGCACTTCATTCCGGTTGCGTTCACGCGCGCCATGAGCGACGGATACACTAACCGGTGAGTCGAGATGCTGCGGCTGATGGCACGAGGCGCGGCGGGGCCGTTGAACGTCTTTCGGACGTACAGGAACTGCCGCGCGGGCAAGGCCAGCGATGCCAGCGCCGCGCGCGCCTTCAGCGGCCGGGCGGAAACGGCGCCCCGGCGCGCCGGCCGGCGAAATCCGAAGCCGCGAGACAATCCCTGCCCTTTGCCGGTCCTTTGAGGCGCCTCGATCCCCCGCAGCCGGTGAGTATTAAGGAAGCAGGCTGCACCCGGCAGTTCGATCCGGGACGGGGCGATGCCGCCCAAGCCGGCATGGGCGCGAATGCCAGCGTACCGGAGGGCGCCGAACCATTGGGGTTCGCCGCCGGTCCCGAGTATGCGGTCGCGGAGCAGCGCGGCTCGAGCCCGCGGGATTCGCGCCGGCAACGCGACGCTTCGCGCTGGCGCCACAGGCGCGGTATCGCGCGCGGAGAGACGGAGCAACGAGGAATCCGGCCGCCGCGGCTCGGAAAACCCGGCCAGCGGCGGCAAACGCGGCGGCACATAGCGCTCGGAGACCGGCGCGATTCGCGGCGTCGAAGACACGGAAAGCGGTCGCAAGGACGGGAAATGCGTTTCGCCGGCGGCCGCAATTTTCAGCTCCGGGAAATCGCGGCGTGTGGAGGCGGAATCGAGCGGCAGGCTGGCGGACGTAATCGGCTTGGGATTTTCGCGCCGGCGCATCAGGCTCGAGATCTTGTTGGCTTCCGTCAGGCGGTCCATCCCGCGTTTCAGGCGGTACTGGTTGCCATGCTCGCGCGAACAAAAATCGTCGCCGGCTCCGACCCATATTCGACCTAGCGGCTTGCCGCAAAGCAAGCAGGTTCTCACGCTCATTTTCCGCTTAATTATAGGCAGCTTATTTTAAAATTACTAGAATATATGGCGGGAGTATCCGAATATTATCGAAGGCCACATTCTTTTGATAACTAATGTTATCGAATAGTCGGATCAAATGTTAATCATCGTAAATTATCGAAAAAGAGTAGTCTCAAACGAAGAAAATCGCGTAAAATCATCGTGGGTCGGTGCCGCCCCGAGGGGATGGAACCGACGGAGGCTATCCCATGACTGAGTCCACTGTGCGTGCTGAACGTTTCGAGCCGCAGTCTTCCGCGCCGCTCTGTTACACCTGGACAGTTCCGCAAAAACCGGTATCGGTGCGAATCCCCTTCGCGCTGATCGACCGCCTCGACCACGAAGCGGTGGAGAGTTTCCGTTCGCTGCATTCGCGGGGATCGGAAATCGGCGGGTTGCTGTTGGGGTCCGTGTCGCCGGGAGATCCGGCGGCGGTCTCGATCGAAGATTACGAACTGGTCGCGTGCGACTACAGCCGCGGACCGCTGTACCGGCTATCGGATGCCGACATGGCACGGTTAGAGCGCGCCGTCGAGCAGCGGCGCGCGGCCGGCGGCCTGGTGGTGGCCGGCTTCTTCCGCAGCCACACGCGAAAGGGACTGGCGCTGGACGCCGACGACCTGGCCCTTTTCAAGGCTCGCTTCTCAGATCCGAGCCACGTGGCGCTGCTGATTCGGCCCTTCGCCACCAAGGCCAGCACGGCCGGCATTTTCATCTGGGAAAACGGCGCGGTGCAGGGAGATGCCAGCTATCTCGAGTTTCCTTTCCGGTCTTCGGAACTGACGCCTTCGAAGCCGGTTGAAGAGGCCCGCCAGACCGTTCAGGAGGTTGCCCAGCCGGCGCCTCCCGAGGCCGCGGTTCCGAAACCGCAGGCGCGCGCGCAGATCGTCCCGATCGCCTCGCGGCGGGAGATCGCGGCGCCGGTTCCGCCTCCTTTTGTGGAAGTGCCCGCTCCGGAAATCGCCCCTGAGAAGAACCCGGAGCCTGAGGCCGCGGCCCCAGCCCCAGCCCCGGCACAGGAGAACAACGCTTTGGACCCGTTTCCGGGCGTTCCCATTCCGGATGTGGAAGCGCCGCCGGCGGCCGACCCGCCGGCCGCGAACCGCAGCGTCAAACTGGCGCGCATGGCGGCGTTCGCAGCGGCCCAGTTGGTGGTGATCGTGGCCCTGTTCGTGTATCCCGGCTTCCTGCATCGCAGCAGCAAGCCTCCGATTTCCCCGCAGCAGGATTCTTCGCCGCTGGCCTTGCGCGTCGAGAACTCGGGTGCGGAACTCATGCTGACATGGAACCGCGAGTCCAACGCCATCAAGAGCGCGACGCGCGCCGTGCTGTCGATCTCCGACGGCGCGCAGCACGAGAACGTCGATATGGATCTCGCCCTGCTCCGTAGCGGCAGCATCGAGTATTCACCCTCCACGTCCGACGTGGTCTTCCGGATGGAGGTCACGGGAGCCGACCAGACGAAAACCACCAGCGAATCGGTGCGGGTATTGCGTACGCGGCCGTCGCCCATGCCGGAACCCGGCCAGGAGGCGCAGGCTTCAAAGACCGCGCCGGCGCCAAGCCCGGCCAAGACCACGGGCGCTTCGAACGACGCCGGCGCTCCCGATTCCGTGTCCGGCGAGGAATCGGCGGCCCAAGCCGAGGCGCGGCCCAGCCCCACGCCAGCAAAGCCGTTCAACAGCGAGTCGCTTTCGCAGAGACTGCGCCCGGTGCGTTCCACGGATTTACCCGATGCGCCGGACGTGGGCCGCGGAGGCGAAGTGGTGTCGGCGTCGGTCCCCGTCGGTGTGAACAGCATGCCGCCGCCTCCGTCGATTTCCGCTCCGCCGGCGGCCGCGCCGCAGAGTACTCCCGCCCAGGCGGCGAATACAGCCAAGAAAGGCATTAACGGAGGACAGGTGCAGCAGGCCCAATTGCTTGTTCGCAGAGACCCCGAATATCCCTCCATTGCCAAACAGGCGGGCGCGCAGGGTGAGGTGGTTCTCACGGCGATGATTGGCTTGGACGGCAAGGTCAAGGACGTGAAGGTGGTTTCGGGCCATCCGCTGTTGCGGAATGCCGCCATCGCAGCGGTGAAGCAGTGGGTCTACAGGCCGACGATTCTGAACGGCACGCCGATAGAGGCGGAAACCAGGATCTCGCTGAATTTCATAGCGCGGCGGTAACGCGCGCTCATGCCGGCAGCCGCAGGCGCGCCACGCACCCCGGCCCGTCCGTCCGGTTTTCCAGCGACAGCGCTCCGCCATGGCTCTCGGCGATCTGCCGGCTGAGCACCAGTCCGATTCCGGAGCCTCCCGGCTTGGTGGTAAAGAAGGGCACGAAAAGGTTTGCGGTGCCCGAGAGTCCGGGACCTTCGTCCTTCACCCAGATCTCCATCATGGTCCCATCGCGGCGCCACCCGATGCGCACCGCGCCGCCGGTGGCCAGCGACGCGTCCGTGGCATTGCGCAGCAGGTTGATGAGCACCTGTTCGAGTTGGTCCGGATCGCCCCGGACGGTCAGCGGAGGACCCGGTTCCACCTCGGCCGCCAGCCGCGTCTCGGAACTCACCGCGCGTCCCACGCAGTCGGCGACGCGGAGCGGCTGCAACTGCGGACGGGGCAGCTTGGCCAGGCGCGCATAGGCGCCGATGAAGCGGGTGAGACTATCCGACCGCGACGTGATGACGTTCAACCCGCGCTGCATGTCCTCGCGCCAGTCCTCCGGCAGGCGGTCCCGCGCCAGGATGCTCTCGAGGCTGCCGGCGATGGATTTAATGGGCGCCAGCGAGTTGTTGAGCTCGTGGCCCAGCACCCGCACCAGGCGCTGCCAGGCTTCGAGTTCCTGCTCGCTCAAGGCCTGGGTGAGATCGGAGACGACCACCAGCTCGAGCGGCAGCCCGCGCTCGCGAATCCTGCTCCGGCGCACTCCCCAGCGCCCCGCGCCGCCGGGAAACGCCGCCTGCAAGGTGCTCTGTTGCGGGCCTTCCAAGCACGCGGCCAAGCGAAGTTCCGCCGCCGTCTGGCCCAGCAGGCGTTCGGCTGTGGAGGCCAGCAGGCGCTCGCCCGCGCGGTTCACCAGCCGCAGCCGTTGGCGCTCGTCGAACGCAAAAATGGCCACGTCGATCTCGCGCATGACCGTGCGCAGCAGCGTGGTGGCTTCCATGGCGCCCAGGCGCTGCTCGCGCAAAGTGCTGCCCAGCGTGTTCACCTCGCGCATCACTTCGCCTAAGGCGTCGTCGGGACGCGGCGAACGGCCGCGCACCGAAAAGTCGCCCTCCCTCAGCGCGGCCAGCAGGTTGGAGAGCGTTTGCAGCGGAAACACCACCCGCTCCCGCACCGCCATGGCGAAGCCCAGCCACGCGCACACGATCAGGATGGTGAGGGTCCACTGGGTTCGGGCGGCGTAGTCGCCGGTCCACAGAATTGTCAGAGCGCAGGCCGAACCCGGCAGCCCCGCCAGCAGAGCCAGCAGCACCACGCGGCCTTCATAGCCGATCCTGGCGGATTTGCGGTGAGAAGGCATGGGATTGCCGGGGTCACAACCCGTATCTTTGCAGCCGCCGGTAGAGGGCGCTGCGGCTCAGACCCAGGGCATTGGCGGCATGGCTCACGTTTCCATTAAAGCGCGCCAGCGCCTTCTTGATGAGCAGCGCCTCCACGTCCTCGAGGCTCATCTCCTCGATGCGGGGCGGTCCTTCGCGGCCGGCGCGCAGCCCCAGGTCGGCCGCGCGAACGGTCTCGCCCTGCGCCATCAGCACGGCGCGCTCGACGGCATGGTCGAGTTCGCGCACGTTGCCCGGCCAGAGGTGCGCCAGCAGCGCCTTGACGGCGCTTTCGTCGAAGCCCGCGAGGGGTTTGCGGTAGTGTTCCGCGTGTTGCCGCAGGAAGTGCGATGCCAGCACGGGAATGTCTTCGCGGCGGTCGCGCAGGGGCGGCAGCCGGATCTCGATGGTGTTCAGCCGGAAGAGCAGGTCCTGGCGGAACCGCGCCTCGGCCACCGCCGCGTGCAGGTCGGCGTTGGTGGCCGAAAAAACGCGCACGTCCACGCGGCGCGTTTTCGAGGATCCCACGCGCTCGAACTCGCCGGCCTCGATGGTGCGCAGCAGCTTGGCTTGCAAGGCCTGCGAGATATTGGCGATCTCGTCCAGAAACAGGGTGCCTCCGTCGGCCATTTCGAAGCGCCCCACGCGGTCGGCTTTGGCGTCGGTGAAAGCGCCCTTCACGTGGCCGAACAGCTCGCTCTCGAAAACGCCTTCGGCCAAGCCGCCCGTGTTGACGGTCACCAGCGGGCGCGTGGAGCGCAGCGAGACCGAGTGCAGGGTCTGCGCCACCAGCCCCTTGCCGGTGCCGTTTTCGCCGGTAATCAGTACGTTGGCATCCGACGGGCCGACGCGCGAAATCACGTCCAGCACCGGCCGCATGGCGGCCGATTGCGCAATCAACTGCGGGAAACGCTCGGCGCGCAGGGCGCGGTTTTCCGCCTCCAGCCGCTGCCCTTTGCGCAGCGCGCGCCCCAGCTCGATCTGGGTCTTGAGAATGGCCGAGAGCCGCGCGTTGTCCCAGGGCTTCTGAATGAAATCGCGGGCCCCGCGCCGCATGGCTTCCACGGCCAGCTCGACCGACCCCCAGGCCGTCATCACGATCACCGGCAAGTTGCCGTCGAGGGTCTGAATGCGGTTGAGCAGGTCGAGCCCTTCCGCGCCCGAGGTGGTGTCGCGCGTATAGTTGAGGTCCATCAGGACGGCGTCGAAATCGCGCGATTCGACGGCGTCCAGGACGGCCGCGGGCGAAGTCACAGCCTCCGCCTGGTAACCTTCGCCCTTGATGAGGAAGCGGAGCGCCTCCAGAACATCGGCCTGATCGTCGGCGATGAGGATGGAGGGCGTTCGGGGGTCGGAAGATTTCATCTAGATTCTATTCATAGCGCAAAGCTTGGCTGTGCACTTGAAGGGTCACCGCGGAATCTCAGAAGGGCGGCGTCGAATTCTCGACACCCGGCAGCTATTTGCCAGATGCCTTAGCGTTCGAATGCTGCCAGCCGGGCGGTCACGTTGGCGCGCAAGTCCTCTTCCAGGAGCGCGGCCTTACGTGGCCTTCGCGGCTTCAGCGTCGACAGGGCGTCCCGATAGGAGGGTTGCTGCCGGCACTTGACGGCCGGAAAGCCGATGGCATCCGCGAGGCTACAGGCTGCCTTTACCAGTTGGAGAATCTCGGAATCGTTCGCGTTCGGGGCGTCGTGGTGATGCTCGCAGACTTCGGAGAAGTCTTTCGGCAAACACCAGTTGCCGACCAACCACGAGCCGGCGCGCGCGTGGTCGACATTGAGCGCCTCCCGCTCGGCCTGGAGAACTTCCTGCACGCTCGTGTACTGGCCGTTCAGGATCGGCGTCATCTCCTTCCCATAGCTTCTAAGCAAACCCAGCCGGCCGACATCGTGCATAAGCCCGGCCGTATAAGCCCAATTGCCGGAGAAATCGAAAATGGCCGAGATCTCTTCGCATACCAGGGCGCAAGCCGCGCTGTGCTGCCAGCATTGATGGACCGACGGGGTTCGGGTGCCGAGAAAGCCCCGCATCGCCACCGTCACGCCCAGCGCTTTGATGCGGTCCAGCCCCAGCAGAGCGATCGCGTGGCTCAGGGAGTGCGTCCGGGATGGGAATCCGAACAAGGACGAATTCGCCAGGAAGAGGATGTCGGCCGCGAAAGCCGGGTCGGCCTCGATCACTCTCGCTATGCGCCTCAAGTCGATGTCGGGATCCGCGGTCAAGGCCAGCACCTGGCTCGCTATCGGATTGAATGGAGGGAGATTGCACAGCCTGACTGGTATGGTGACGACATCGGTCTGGAAATCAATCTCCGCGGCGGTTTCGTTCGGCGGACTCGCAGGCCTCGACCTTGCGCCCGTGACGGTGGTCGGCATACGTACTTTATCGGCGGACGCAAGCCGTTTTTCGCTGCTCGCTTTGGTTAAGAATCGGAAGCGGATGGAGAGATTTTCAGCGCTTCGGCGGTCTCCTCAAAGCTCAGGTCACTCTTCCTTTTCCAGCAGCAGCGTGATGGTGCCGATGGCGAACTGCATGCGCACCTGCACCCGCACCGGCAGTTTGCGCCGGTCGTCCGTGAGCCAGACGTAGAGATGCGCCGAGCGGCGGTAGAGCACATCATTGAAGAGGTAAACCTCGTAGCGGATGGTCTTGAACGTGCCCTCGGACGTTTTGACGTCCTCGCGCTGTTGCGCCTCCACCTTGGCCATGACACTCTTCTTCCCATCGCTGGCCGGCACCTCGGTGCTCTGGCCGGGATCGAGGTTCAAGGTGCGGAGAAAGTAAAGCCCTCCGATGACATCGTGCACGCACGGCGGGATATCGATCTCGTGCGCCGCGAGCACGGTATTCTTCGCGCGGTCGCGCTCCAGGTAACTGGCCTTGCGGCTGGCGGAATCGAACGTGACTTTGGTTTCGCGCTGCCGGCTGCCCTCGAGCGTGGTCATCTGCAAAGATTGCCCGCACAGCGCGGAGTTGAGGTTGGTGCTGTAATCGTCCTCCACCTTGAAAAACTTGGACACCAGTCCGACCGATTCCAGGTGCAGATTGACTTGCGGACCGGTGCCGGGCCGCGGCTCGGAGGTCCACTCGAGTTTGGCTTTCCCGGCAGTGATCAGCCGCCACTCGACCGTGTAATACAGCGTCTCCCTGGCGGGCAGGCTCTGGGGCGATGCGAGCGGGGCAAAGACCAGGAGCGCCAGCAGGGATTTCAAAGGCATGAAACGTCAGTTTCGCAGATGCACTAATGCGGGCGCAACGCCGGAACGTTTTCCGAGGCACGCCCGTATCGGATAATACAGGACAGATGTCGTCAGGCGCGTTCTTTCGCCGTCCAGTAGTTTTGCTGGCGCTAGCGCTCTGCTCGGTAGCCGCAATGGTGACCCTTCTGGGACGGCTGGCCAACGGGCCGCAGGCGGAGCAGAAGCGCGTGGCGCTCTCGAGCGATGCCGGCGCCAACGCCTACCCGGCGTTTTCGGCGGATGGCAAGCGTGTGGCGTACAGCGCGCGCGGTGCTTCCAAGGGGGAAGCGTTTCACTTGTTTGTGCGGGCCTTGCCGTCCGGCGCCCCTTTGCAGTTGACCAACGGCGAGTCGAGCGACATCGGCCCGGCATGGTCGCCGGATGGCGCCCGGCTGGCCTTTCTGCGAGTTGCCGAAGGGCGCACGGAATACATTTCGATTCCCTCGGACGGAGGCGCGGAGCGCAAGGTGGCGGAATTTGGCGGTGCTCCCGCCGATACGGCGCAGCCCTTGCCCGCGGTTTCGTGGACGCGGGATGGAAAATCGCTGGCGGTGGTGGAGACCGGCGAAAAACAACTGTCCGCCATCGCGCTGGTCTCGCTGGCGGACGGCGCGGTGCGGCGGATTACCCAGCCCCCGGAAGGCTCGGAAGGCGATTCCACTCCCGCGGTTTCGCCCGACGGCAACACCCTGGCCTTCGTGCGAGCGACTGGCCCCGACAGCGCCGATATCTACCTGTGCGACCTGGCGGGCGGCAGCCTGCGCCGCCTCACCTTCGACGACCGCGCCATCCGTGGACTGGCGTGGACGCCGGACGGGCAGGACGTGGTCTACGCCGCCAATCGCGCCAACGGGTGGCGGCTGTGGCGCTTGCCTGCGTATGGCGGCAGCCCGCGGGAGATCGCCATGGCCGGCGCGCAGGCGCACTATCCCGCCATTGCGCCCACGGGGCGCCGCCTGGCTTACACCGACAGCCCATCGGTCTCGGCTATCTGGCGGGCCGCGCTGGGCGCTCCGGATTCCGACGAGCGCCCCATCATTCGCTCCTTAGGCCGCGAGACTGCGCCCGCGTACTCGCCCGATGGCAAGAGAATCGTGGACGTTTCCGACCAGACCGGCGCGGACGAGATTTGGCTGAGCGACGCCGAGGGCGGCAATCGCGTTCAGCTCACCAGCCTCAAGGGGCCGCGCATCAGCCGCCCGCGCTGGTCGCCGGATGGGCGCTTAGTGCTCTTCGAGGCGCGCGCCGATCGCGGCGCCGAAGTCTACACCATGCCGGCGGCGGGTGGCAAATCCGACAAACCCCATCGAGTTCTGCTGGGCGGCGGCGCTTCCTGGTCGCACGATGGAAAGTCGATCTATTACCAATGGCGCGGCCAGATCTGGAAGGCCGACGCCAACGGCGGCAATCCGCGGCAGCTCACCAATACGCTGGGCAGCGGGGCGGCGGAGGCGTCGGTGGACGGCAAGTACGTGTACTACCGCAATCGGCGCACCATCTGTCGCATCCCCGCGGACGGCGGCGCGGAGGAGCAAGTCGTCATTCCCGAGCACGACCTGCTGTGGGTCGTTATTCAGCCCACTAAGAAAGGCATCTACTACCTGGAATTTGCCCGCGGCGCGCGCGCCATGGAGGTTTCGTTCTACGATTTCACGACGCGCAGGAACGAAGTGGCGTTCCGCACGAAAGACGCGGACTTCTTTCAGGCGATGTCCTTTTCGGTCTCACCGGACGGCAAGTACATCCTGTATCCGCGAGTGGACCAGAGCCAGACCAACCTGATGCTGCTGGAGAATTTCCGGTAACGCGCGGCTGTGGACGCGGGTATTACGGCTTGTCGTCGTCGGGGAATCTGACGCCGATACTCTGCAGGAACAGCGCGTCGGCAGATTGATAAACGGATTCCGCCTCTTCCTCCCTTACATCCGGCTTCGGGCAGTCTCGCCAGCAGTCGCTAAGGGGCTTGGAAACGTAAACCACCCTTCTACACCGCAAACACCACCAGTGGATCACGAGTTCGTGTTCGTCTGTAAAACCGACTTCGTCGATGCGATCGGGAGGCTCTCCACAACCGCAGCACATCTCCATATGGCGGTAGGTCATGTGGTATTTATCGCATGGCGCTCGATCTCAAGCTAGTCCCATTAGTCACAATTTGTACTGCCGGGGTACCGCATGGAACTACTATGACCGTCCGGCCAATATAGCTCAGAACCCGGTAGGCGTAACCCAGAAGCTTTCTTTCCACTCACCGCCGGCGGGAATGCTTTGCAACTCCTTGTAGACTCCGGCGTGTGCCAGGCTGAAGGCGTTGGTAATCGCCGCCATAGGCTCGAAGCAGACGGAGTCGTTCCGTGCCGGCGCATACACCACGGCTACCGCATATTTTGGCCCGTAAGTGACCGTGACCCTTTCCTTGTTGCCCTCCACCCAAAACTGGGCGCGTCCGTCCGGTCCGCGGACCAGGTTGGTGAACACGTCGTCAAGATGCACGCCCTGCATGGGAAGTGGGTCGGCAAACTCCATTGGCTTGCGCTCGCCTGTAGGCACCAGCAGGTTGGTCAGCACGAGGTGGTCGCGCGCCCCCAGGTGTACCTTCCATTGGTCGCGTGGGGCGTCGTGCACCTGGTAGCAGGGGTGATAGCCGATGGCCACGGGCATCGGCTCGACGGACTCATTCTGTAACGTGGTCTCCACTTCCAGCGCGCCGTCTGCCAGCCGGTAGGTCATGGTGATGGTGTGGGCGAAGGGGAACTGCGCCATCATCTCGGGGTGTTTCCAGAACTCCAGCCGGCTGGTGGAGGAGGCCGAGTGCTTATCCGCACGAACCGAGACCAGGGTCCACGCCGTCGAACGCATGAGAAACCCATGGCTGGCCAATCCATGGTCGTCAGGGCGCACGTTGCCGAGGCCGGGGTTCAGCAGATACTTCCTGTCATTCAGCCAAAACGCATCCGTTTCGACGCGGTTGGCCCACGGCGCCAGGAATGGAATGCTGCACAGCGTGGGCTTCGTCTTGAGATCGCCGGGGCTGAGGGAAGGAGAGCAGAAAACGTCTTTTCCGCCGTCTTTCATCTCATAGGCCATGTTGCCGACCGAGACTGCGATCGACACTTCGATGTGGCGCGCGGCGTCGGCTAGTTGCACCACTTCGACGCCGTCAAGCACGACTCTCTTGGCGGAGTAGTCGGCAGCCTGAATTATGAGGGGGAAAAGCAGCACGAGCGCTGCGAACTTCAGGGTTCGTCGGGGTCGCGCAAATCCAGCGTGGTCTCCCGCTGGCAGCACACGCAGGGTCCGGGAGTGTAAGAGCGAATGGAACATGTGTCGCACCAATAGGTAATCATTCTGAGCTTACCACCCTGCCGGACCAGCAAACCGCGCGTGTGAATCGGGTCGATCAGGAAGCGATCCGGTGCGGTGAAGCGGCCCTTGGCCTCCACCTCGAAGCCGTTCAGCCGCCGATCGCCGAGGACCTGGCGGGTAGGCTCGTCTCCATCGAGAATCACGCGCTTGTGGTCCGCCGTTTCCACAGCCGGCGGCTTGCCGTTGCCGAGCACCAGCTTGCCGCGCAAGGTCTCGCCCGGGTGCGAATCGGCGGCCGACACGGAAGCCGCGGAGAACATCAGAAGACACAGACAGAATCGCACTGATTCAAGTATAGCGGATAGCGAGGCGGCGCAGTTCGTGCCTGCATAGCCTCAGTATTCCACGCTCACCAGGAAGAGTCCCTTGGCCGGCGCGGTCGGCCCGGATTCCGCGGGCAGCACTCTCAAATCCGCAACGTTGCCCTTGCCCGCCTCAATCAGCGTGCCCACGATGTTGCGCACCATGTGCTTCAGGAATCCGCTGCCTCGGATGCCATAGATCAGCCGCGGGCCGCGCCGCTCCAGAGCGGAAGAGAACACCGTTCGCACTTTGGTTCTTGCCTCGGCATCACGGTCGTCCGACGCGGAGAACGGCGTGAAATCGTGCTCGCCGTTGAAAACCGCGGCCAACTGAATCATGCGCTCCTCATCCAGCGGATAAGGATAATGATGCACGTAGGGCCAATCGAACGGGCTACAAACCTCATCGCGCAGGATGCGGTACTCATAAGTTTTGGCCTTGGCATCGAAGCGCGGATGGAAATCGGCGTGAACCTCTTCGGCCGAGAGTACCCGGATGGAGGGCGGCAGCAGCCGGTTGACGGCTCGCCGCAAGTTGGCGAGCGGGATGGGGTTGGCGATGGTGAAGGCGGCCACCTGCTCGAGGGCGTGCGCTCCGGCGTCGGTCCGGCCGGAGCCGGCTACATCGACCGGCCGGCCTTCCATTTCCGAGAGGATCTGTTCGAGGCTTCCTTGAACGGTGGGCAGGCCGGGCTGAACCTGCCATCCATGAAACGCGCCGCCGTCGTAGGCCAGCTTGATCTTGATGCGGCGCATCATGCCGGACGCGACCCGGGTTTCACCAGCGGAATGCCGCGCGCGCACAGGGGGCAGTCTTGAAGATGATGGGCCGCCATCTGGAGCGTGGCCAGCGCTACGCGGGGCACGCCCACGTCGGCGCGGCCGCCGCTGCGATCCACGATGGAGCCGGCAGCCAGGACCTTTCCGCCGGCCGCGCGCAGAACGTCGATGACATCCGCGGTGCTGCCGCCGGTGGTGATCACGTCTTCCACCACCACCGCCGTCTCGCCGGGCGCCACGGTGAATCCCCGGCGCAGCGTCATCTTCGCGGTTGCGGCATCCCGCTCGGTGAAGAGAAAGCGCGTTCCGAGCGCGCGCGCCACCTCGTGGCCGATGATGAGGCCGCCCAGGGCGGGGGAGGCGACCAGGTCGATTTTTCCGGGCGCCAGCGTGCGCAGTTCCTGGGCCAGCGACCGGCCGAGTTGTTCCGCGGCGGCCGGATGTTGCAGCACCAGCGCGCATTGCAAGTACTCGCCGCTGTGCAGGCCGCTGGTGAGGCGGAAGTGGCCTTCGAGGTATGCGCCGGTGGACCGGAACAGCTCCAGGACGGACTCGGCTTGTGGCGTCACAGACGCCTACTATACCATTGAATTTAAACAGGACCCTAAATTGCCCCTCGACGCCGGGACCCTAGGAAACATTCATGGACCGTAGAAGATCTTATATCGCTTCGCTGTGTACTCTTTTGATGCTGGCTCCCTCGGCCGGTTTGGCCGCCGATCAGCCGGGACCGGGGAGCGCCGCTCCCGACCAGATCAGTCATCCGCAACCCGTATCCACGGGGAGCCATGGTTTTCTGGGTTGGATCACCGGGCCGTACCGGCCCAAAATGCCGTCTCCCGTCAACGTGAGCAACTCTGGGCGGCTCGAACCGTTATTGCGCGGTGGCAACCTGTACCTTTCGCTGCAAGATACCATCGCGCTGGCGCTGGAGAACAACCTGGATATCGAACTCCAGCGCTACGGGCCGCAGGTGGCGGATGCCAACCTGCTGCACGCGCTATCGGGCGGATACACCAACCCGGTCTCCACCAGCGTGTTCGCCCCTCCTGCCAGCGTCGCCGGCGCTCCGCCCTCCGCCGGCCTCCAGTCGTATGTCATTCCCGGTAACACCCAGATCGGGTATCTCCCTCCGAGCCTCGATCCCTTGCTGACTGGCGGACTCGGTATGGCGCACATTTCGACGCCCCAAAGCGCCTCGTTCACCACCGGCACTGCCGCGCTGGTCCAGCACGTGGACACTACGTCTCTCGGCATCCAGCAGAATCTGGTGAGCGGCACACAGGTGAGCCTGGGGCTCACCAACAGCAACCTGAACACTAACAGCCCGCTCGCTCAATTGAACCCCGCCACCAGTTCGGCTCTCTCACTCACGGTGACCCAGCCTCTGCTGCAAGGGTTCGGCTTCGCGGCGAACAAATCCCAGATCCGCATCGCCAAGAACAACCGGGAAGTATCCGACCTGGTCTTCAAGGCGCAGGTGATCACCACTGTTTCCGCCATCGAGGATCTGTACTGGGACCTGGTGAGCTACGACGAAAACGTGCGCGTGCAGCGCGATGCGCTGGCTGCCAACGAGAAGCTGCTCGACGAGAATAAGAAGCAGGTTGCGGTGGGCACCATGGCGCCCATCGAAATTGTGCGGGCGGAAGCGGAAATCGCCGCCGGACAGCAGGCCGTGACGGTCGCCGAGACCCAGGTGCTCCAGCAGGAGACGATTCTCAAGAATGCGCTCAGCCGGACCGGTGTGCTGATCCCCGCGGTTTCGAGCGCTCATATCATCCTCACCGATCACATTCAGATTCCGGAGGTGGAACCGATCGCGCCCATCCAGGACATGATGGCCCTGGCGGAATCGGCGCGGCCGGAGCTGGCGCAGCTCCGCATCCTGCTTCAGAACCAGGAGATCGCCATCAGGGGGATCAAGAGCGAGCTGCTGCCGACCCTGGATGTGGTGGGGCAGCTCAGCAACAACGCGCTGGCCGGCCAACTGGGCCCGGGGGCCGGCAGCAATCCCTTTTTCATAGGCGGCTACGGCACAGTGCTGGCACAGCTTTTCGCGCGCAATTTTCCCAATTACTCCATCGGTCTCAATTTGAACATTACGTTGCGCAATCGCGCCGCCCAAGCCGACTTGATCAATGGCGCGCTGGCTTTGCGCCAGCAGCAGCTCGGTTTGCAGCGTCTCGAAAACCAGGTGCGCGTGGACGTCCAGAATGCGCAGATCGGGTTGCAGCAGGGGCGGGCGCAATACCAGTCGGCCATCAAACAGCACATCCTGCAGCAGCAGACGGTGGATGCGGAACAGAAGAAACTGGCGGTGGGCGCCTCCACCACTTACAACGTCATCCTGACCCAGCGCGACCTGGTGACCGCCGAATCGAACGAAGTGGCCGCCATGAGCGCGTATGCCAAGGCCAAGGTGGAGGTGGACCGCGCCACGGGCCAGACGCTCTACAACAACAACATATCGCTGGAAGAAGCGTTCCAGGGAGTGGTATCGCGCCCGCCCAGCCCGATCCCCGTGACGCCTCCCCCGCAGCCGCGACGGTAGCGCCGGCGGCGGCGATCTCGATTACGATGGTTCTATGGCTAAAGCTATGTTCGAGGTCGAATGTCCGTGCTGCCAGGCGATTCTCAAGGTCGACCCCGAGACGCGCGCGGTGATCGCGCACACCGTGCCGGTGAAGCCTCCTCCGATTGAGGACCTGGCGGCCGAGGTCGCCAAGTTGAAAGGCGAAGGCGCGCGCCGCGAGCAGCTCTTCCAGAAGCAGTTTGAAGCCGAGAAGACTCACGGCAAAGTGCTGGAGAAGAAGTTCGACGAACTCTTCAAGCGCGCTAAAGAGGACCCCGACCAGACGCCGCGCAAGCGCGACATCGATCTGGATTAGATCCGGCCAGCCGCTGGAGCTTACTTATAGCGGTACACCGTGACCTTCTGGATACCGCGCTCGCCGGCCGAGAGGCGCACGCCGCTGCCCGACTGGTTCAGGGCCGCGACCGTGACCATGTCGTACCGCAGCACCGAATCGTCGCCGCCCAGAATGTGATTTCGAATCCACTTGCCGTTTTCGAACTGGCCCGATTCCTGCCAGGCAAGTCCGGCGATGGGCGGCCCGGGCGTAGCGGGAGTGAAAGTGACCTGGAGGTTGTTTCCGGCCATCAAGTACTCGTCGGGCCCTTCCAGCATGAAGATGCCGTAACCGGTGAGATCGGGCACCACGTTGTACGTGCGGGGATCGCGTTGCAGGCTGACGTTCAGGGTGTAATCCCCCAGCTTGACCCGCATGTCCGGATTCTCCTTGTTCACCGACGCCGCGGCGATGGTGCCCTGGCTCTGGTGCTCCAGAATGAAGGGGGCGAGTTGCCCCAGGGCCGCATAGGCCATGGGAAGCGGGCGCACCTCGATTGGGGGCAGCCCACGCGTCGATTCCTGGAAAAAGTCGGGACCTTCCACCTCGACCCGCCCCATGGAGTCGATCCCCATGGCCGAGAAGCCGATGGCGCGGTGTTGGCCGATGGCGTAGAAGGCGGCGGCGGCGCCGCGGATGTCGCCCGGCGACTCAGGCACGAACAGCGGGTTCCCGGAGCGGCTGTACATGGCTGACAATTCGACGAAATTGGGCAGGTAAATATCCGGGCACAGCAGGTCGATCCGGGGACCACCCGCGCGCCAGATATCGTGCATGTGGGCTTGCGGCCCGCCGCTCGGATAATCGCCGGGTACGTTGTCGGTGGGCTGGACGATCCAGGCGTTCACGTACATCGGAATGGGGTATTCCTTCTTGCCGGCCTCCGCCACGTGGTTGATGTAGCGCGAGTAGTTCCAGCCCATGAAGATTTCGTCCGCCTTGCCGGGGCCTTTGCCGAACACCTCTTCCCACGTTCCGGAGGTCTTGAAGCCCGTCGCCTCCCAGATCTTGCGGAACTCGGGCAGCAGGTTATCCTTGTTCTTCTGGAGGTAGTCCATCAACTCCTTGGGGACCGGCCTGCCGAAGGCGGCATTGCCCAACGGAGACCGGTCGCGCGAGTCGCCGATCAAGCCCACTTCGTTCTCCAGTTGGACCATGACCACCCGGTGGGTCTTGTCCACTTCGCGAACGTGGCGCATCAGAGCCGCAAAGGCGCGGGCGTCGGCTTGCCAGTTGTTCTCAGCGAGGGTTGAAAGCACTTCCACGGTCTTGCCGTCGGTGATCTGAGCGCGCGGGAACCGCTCCTGGTCAGCCTTCACCCAAGGCGGGGCGAAGCTCGAGAGCCCGTTCTTCCAGCTTGCGAACCACAGCCACGCGATGCGCACGTTGTTCTGTCTGGCGTTCTCAATGGCCGCGTCCGCGATGCTGAAATCGTACTTGCCTTCCTCGGGCTCGATCCAGTTCCAGGCCATGCCCGTCAGGACGAGGTTCAGGTGAACCCGCTTGGCCAGCATGGGCCACACCGTTTTCATGTACTCCAGGTTGGAGGAAATGGTATTGTTCAGCTCGCCGGAAAGAGCCAGGAAGGGTTGGCCGTCCACAATGAGTTGTGTGGCCATCCCACGCTTCTCCAGATGGGGGATGCTCGGGTCGGCGGGCGTGGTTTGCGAGCGCAGCGGAGCCAGCGCGCAGAGGATCGCACAGGGAAAGAGGGTTAGCGGTTTCATAGTCGTGCGAGATTATATCATCCCGCGCGGCTGGCCTTCAAAAAAGCAGCCCGATGTGATAGAATTCAGCAGCTTTTGGCAGTTTCCAGGAAGGACAACAGGCATGGTGCTTACGCGACGCAACTTTCTGACGACCGCGCTGGCGATGCCGATCGGCGCATCGCTGGCCCACTACGAAGCCCTTGCGGCCCCCGCCCAAGGCGAGGTGAAGATCACCGCCATCAAGACCATACGTTTGAACCAAAAGAGCCGGGGAAATTCCCGGGCTCTGATCAAGATTGAGACCGATGCCGGCCCGGTCGGGTACGGCCCTTCCGAGGGCGGCCCGGAGGCGCGGGCGGCGATCGCCGCGCTCGAAGGCGGCGAGACGGGTTTGATCGGCAAGGATCCGCTGGCAATACGCGTTCACTTCCATAACATGTTCTATGCGCATGCCCAGCGCCCGCGTGATGTCAACGTTTACAGCGGGATCGACATGGCATTGTGGGACCTTGCCGGGAAGATTCTCAACCGGCCGGTTTCCAGGCTGCTCGGCGGCAACTTCCGTACCGAGATCGATACTTATTCGCACTTACTGCCGCCCGGCCGCGACCTGACCCCGGAGCAAGCGCAAGAGGATTACCTCAACAAGGACGCGTGGCGAAAGAGGGCTGAATTATTGAAAGGATACAAAGGCGGTTTCAGGGCGTTCAAGATCGATATTCACCCTTCGCTGGGCGCTCGCAACGGGGAGTTCTTTCCGACCATCACGCCTCGAACCGCTCGCAAGGTACAGCAGGTCTATTCGCTGGCTCGCGAGGCGCTGGGCCCGGATTACGACATCATCGTTCACGGCCACAACGAACTGGATGTCTCGAGCGCCATCGAGTTTGCCCAGGCCGTGGAGGAGATCAAGCCTCTTTTCTTTGAAGATCCCCTCTCTCCCGAGTTCTCGGAGTCTTGGATGGCCGTCCGGCGATCCTCGCGCATTCCGATCCTGACAGGAGAAAGCTTAGCGCTCATAGAGGGGTTCAGGCCCTTTATCCAGAATCAGGCCGTCGACTGTCTGCAACCCGACCTGGTCCACGCGGGCGGGATCACGGGAACCAAGATCATGGCGGATTTTGCGGCTTCCTATCGCATGCCCATCTCACTGCACAACGTGAGCGGCTATGCTCTCAATCTGGCTTCACAACAATTCGCGGCGAGCGTCTTCAATTGTCCGCGGATCGAGTGCCGGCCGTGGTACGACGAGGCGCCGGAGGCGGCGGGCAACATTCCCGTGGTCAGGAACGGCTTCATGCAGGTGGCCTCGCTTCCCGGCCTGGGGATACTGCTGGATGAAGGCTATTTGAAGGCCAATCTCGCCGAAGGCGAACCCTGGTGGGGTTGAGGCTGGGTGAGACACCGATGAGCCTGACACGCAGAGTTTTCGTCGCCGCTGTGGTGGTGCCCGGCACTACGGGCGATGAGGTCTATCCGCCCCCAGTCCAACCCGCGCTTCTCCAGATGGGGAATGCTGGTATCTGCGGGCGGGGCCTGCGAATACAGCGGCGTCAGCGCGCAGAGGATTGCATAGGGAAAGAGGGATAGCAGTTTCATTTTCATCACCTCGTAAGAATCTGTAGGTCGTGCGAAATTGTATCATCCGGCGCGGCCGCCTGTGGTGAGTTGGACAGGCCTGCCGGACGCCGGCCCCCAAACGGGCTAATTCTCGGTGGGCCGCTCGACGTGATCGATCACCAATATCTCGCTCGGACCTTTGCCCGGCTCGAACTTCAGCCCGAGCTTGGTCTGTAAAACTTCAAGAATCGACGGCGCTTCCGGGCCGGCCGGCTGCTGGCGCGCGCCGGCGTCGCCGGTGCCGCCGGTGTCTGGCACGTACTCGAACTCGATCTGAAAGTCATATCGCCCGGCGAGTCCCGTCTTATCGATAACCGGGCGGTCCACCATCCGGGAGAGAATAGCCTCCGTCAACTGCTCCATCGTGGCCCCGTGCGATGTCACGGTCACGGTCGACCCGCTGCGTTGAAACCTCGGCCCGCAGTAAGTAGGGCGAGGCTGGCCCGGCGTCGCAATGGCCGCCGGCGGATGGTTCGGATCGATCGGAACGCAGCTTCCTTCTTTGGCCGGTTCCAACCCAGGGCCGTTCTTCGCCACTGTCAGGAAATACACAGGAACTTTTTTCGTTTCCCGATGGACCCGCAGTTTGAATCGTTCTTCCAGAAGTGCCCGCAGCATCGGCCCGGCCATCTGCGGAAACGGCGCGTTGCCTTCGGCCTTGGCCGCAACGTCATAAGGGTCGGAACTTACCCAGCCGGGGCCGCCGGTTATATCGGGTATCCTCGGACTGACCGTCACACCATCCGCGAAAACGCCATAGGCGGTCATCATGAGACCCAGCAGCGTCTGGCATTCCAGGTTGATCCGGCCGGGAGAGGGAGGCAACGCTCCGCCCCGCCGTGCCCCGCAGGCAGTGTTCCGCTTAACGGAGGCCACTTCGAATTGCGGCTGGCGGGACTGCGGCTGCGCCCCAGATTGCGCTCGACTCTGTGGCGGATTCATCAAACCGATTACCATCGGCCCAACCATGGCCAGAATTGCCGCGGAGGCGAGTAGCGCCTTCCTTGCGCGACTCAGCCTTTCCGCCATGTGGTTCGCCATAATGCCCTCGATCCTTTTCTTAAGCTGTCCGCCCGTGACGCCGGCCGTACAAGGCGCGAGCGACGCAAGATAGAATTCGCAGACCCTCAGGATGCTCTCTGCATAGACTTGCGGCTCACGCCCCATTTGCACCACTTCTTCGTCGCAGGCGCGCTCGCGCTCCTCGATCAGCCGCAATCTGAGCCACCACGTAAGCGGATGGAACCAGAAGATGGTCTCCACCAGCATGTGAATCGCGGCTGTGAGATTGTCTTGCCGCTGAACGTGGCGCAATTCGTGCGCCAGAATCGCCTCTAGCTGGGCCGGCGTCAGGCGTCCCATGATGCCTTCCGGGAGTAACAGAGTCGGCCTGATAACGCCGACAACGCCCGGCTCCAGACGCCCGCCCGAGGACATCACTCGTATCGGCAGGTTCAAGTCGAGCGGCGTCGCCGCGCGCCGGATGGATTGAATTCGCCGCCAACGGCGCAGCCAGAAAACAGTGCCCATCGCGATGCCGCATAGCCAAACTCCGAGCACGATGGCCGGCACGGGGTTCACGGCAGTTGCTCCAATACGCGGTAGAGGCATTGGGGCCGGTGCCGCGAAGGGCTGACTGATCTGTTCCATTGCCAGGGGGAACCGAAGCTGGCCAATAGCGGGAGTGGTTGGCCATCCCAAATGGCCACCGGCGCCCACCAGCAGCGAAAACGGGACCAAGAATTTCACCGATGCCGCCAGCCAAACCCAATACCGCGCCGCTGCGCGGTTGTTGCGGAGCGCCAACGTCAGCAGCCACGCCACGGCGACGCAGAGGGTGGATTGCCAGAGGTGATTCGCCAAAGGCGACAGATCGGGAGCAGTCATCGCGGTTGCTCCTTCCGCGAGGTCTTTCGCAGAGCCTTCTCGGCCTCTTTCACGTCATCCAACGTGATCTCGCCCGCTTCAATCAGATGCGTCATCACCAGTTTGCCTCGGCCCCCAATTAATGCCAGCATCTCGTCAATCAGCCGTCGCTGCGCGTCTTTGCGGGATATCGCAGCCTCGAAAATATTCGCGTTGCTGATCCGCTTGACACAACGGAGGACCTTCTTCCGCTCCAGGCGATAGACCGTAGTCTGCACCGTGGTATAGGCCGGCCTGCCGGACTCGGGAAACGTCTCCTGGATCTCCCGAACGGAGCAGGTGCCCTTTTGCCAGAGTGCTTCCATGACTTGCAGTTCCAGCCTTGTCAATTTTGGGTAGGCCATGTCGATTAACTGCGCTCAAGTTTATCCTACTACCGTGATCGTCCGCTTACAAGAGTTTTTTTGGCCTTGCGCAAGTCGCGGAGAATTTGCCGATCCCCGGCACTCCGGCAGCAAGGTCTCGCCGAGATCTTGTTTTAACGCCTATTGAGGTCTACCCCGGCTCCCCCGCGTGCGGCTTGTACCCGTTCCGCAGCATGACCCCCCGCGCCGCGTCCACCGCGTTCGGAAGCACGTAGAAGAAGGCGCCCACGCGCACAGCGCGAAAGATCACGCCGCCGCGATATTCGTCGGCCTCCACACCGTAATCCACGCCGGCTGCCGTGAAAATTGATTCCAGCCGCAAGGCGTCCCGCAGCTTTTTCGCGATGTAGATCAGGACTGGCTCCTCTCCTTCGAAAAACGATGGTTCTTGCTTCATGCGCGCGTTCCCCTCAGTGTAACCGGGTTGCGCCAGGCGCGCGCGGCTGTTAGAGTCGAAGGCAGCAAGCAGCCCAACCTCATGCCTTCATCTGTCCTCAGCCGGGAAGAGGAACTTCACTGGCTGGCTCTGAAACTGGTCCCCGGTCTGGGCACCAGAACGTCGGGAAAATTGCTCGACCGCTTCCGGACTCCGCAGGCCATCTTCCGCGCCTCGCGCACGGAACTGGAGGCGGCCGGGGTGAGCGGCGCGGTGGCGCAGTCGATCTCCAGCGGATGCACCTTCGAAGACGCGGTGGCCCAGCAGGAGAAGATGGCGGAGACCGGAACCGTGGTGGTGACCATGGGAGACCCGCGCTATCCGCAGCCGCTGCGCGAGATCTTCGATCCGCCCATTCTGTTGTACGCGCGCGGGCGGGTGGAGCTGTTGCAGTCCATAACGCTGGGAGTGGTGGGGACGCGCCGCCCCACGCCCTATGGCCTGGCGGTCACCGAGCGGCTCTCGGCCGACCTGGCGCACGCGGGCCTGACCATCGCCAGCGGCATGGCGCGCGGCGTCGATTCCGCGGCGCACAAAGGCGCGATGGCGGCCGGCGGCGACACCATCGCCGTGCTCGGCTGCGGCGCCGATGTGGTGTATCCTTCGGAAAACCGCAAGCTCGCCGCGGAGCTGGCGGTGAAGGGTCTCATTGTTTCGGAATTCCCCATGGGAACCGTGGCCTTTCCGCAGAATTTCCCCATCCGCAACCGCATCATCAGCGGCATCAGCGTGGGCGTGCTGGTGGTGGAAGGCGCGCAGTACAGCGGCTCGGCCATCACCGCCAAGCTGGCCATGGACCAGGGCCGCGAGGTTTTCGCCGTCCCCGGCAACATCACTTCGAAGCTGAGCTGGGGGCCTAACTTATTGATTAAGCAGGGCGCCAGACTGGTGCAGGACTGGAACGACGTGATCGCGGAGCTTCCTCCCGAATCCCGCCGGCATCTAATCGATAGAGGGCGGGAACGGATCCTGGCGGAAGGCGGTGCAACTCCCCAGGCGGCGCAGGCGTCCTTATTAGAAGGCGCTCCTCCGGAGTTGGGCGAGGCCGCCCGGCGCGCTCTCGAAATCCTCCAGGTGGACGCTCCCGCACATTTGGACGATCTGCTTGAAAAGGTGGAAGATACCTCGCCTTCGGAGCTGATCGCCGCGCTGTTCGAGCTGGAAATGCTGGGCCTGGTGAAGCAACTGCCGGGCAAGAATTTTGTTAAAGTGTGGTAGCGTCATCGGGGTAATCCGCAATCATTTATGCCAAAGGCTCTGGTAATCGTGGAGTCGCCTGCAAAGGCGAAAACCATCAACAAGTACCTGGGTAGGGAGTACGTGGTCAAAGCCTCGCTCGGCCACATCAAGGATCTTCCCAAGAAAGACCTGGCGGTGGATGTCGATCACGGCTTCGAGCCGCGCTATGAAATCATCGAAGGGAAGAAGAAGCTCATCAACGATCTGAAACAGACCGCCAGGAAGGTGCAGGAGGTGTACCTGGCGGCCGACCCGGACCGCGAGGGAGAGGCCATCTGCTATCACCTTCAGGAGGAACTTGGGGATCGCAAAAGCGGCCCGCGCATTTACCGTGTGATGTTCAACGAGATCACCAAAAAGGCCGTCCAGAAAGCCTTCGAAAAACCGGGGCAGGTGGATATCAACCTGGTGGAGGCGCAGCAGGCGCGGCGCGTGCTGGATCGGCTGGTGGGCTACAAGATTTCCCCTCTGCTGTGGGACAAGGTCCGGCGCGGCCTTTCCGCCGGCCGCGTGCAGACGGTGGCGCTACGTCTGGTGGTCGAGCGCGAGCGCGAAATCCGCGCGTTCCTCAAGAAGGAATACTGGACCATCGATGTGGACCTGGCGGCGAAGAAGCCGCCGCTCCTGACCGCGCGCCTCATCCGGCAGAACGACGAGACGCCGGAGATCGGTGCAAAAGAGGCTGCCGACGGCATCGTGGCGCAGCTCGAGGGCGCCGATTACATCGTCAAGTCCGTGGGCACGCGCGAGAAAAAGCGTAACCCGGTGGCCCCCTTCATCACCTCCACCTTGCAGCAGGAATCTTCGCGCAAGCTGCGCTTCAGCGTGAAGCGCACCATGATGCTGGCGCAGCGGCTGTACGAAGGCGTGGAGATCGGCAAGGAAGGCGCGGTGGGCCTCATTACTTACATGCGCACCGATTCCACGCGCGTCTCCGACGACGCCGTGAGCGACGCGCGGCACTACATCGCGGAGCGCTACGGCCAGGAGTTCCTGCCGGATTCGCCCAACATTTACAAATCGAAGAAGGACGCGCAGGACGCGCACGAGGCCATCCGCCCCACTTCCATGGCTTTCGCGCCGGAAATCGTCGAGAAGTATTTGGCCGAAGACGAAATGAAGCTCTACCGGCTGGTCTGGAACCGCTTCGTGGCGTGCCAGATGATGCCGGCGCTCTACGACCAGACCACTATCGACGTCGCCGCCAAGGGAAAGAACGGCGCGGACTACCTGTTCCGCGCCACCGGATCGGTGCTCAAGTTCGAAGGCTTCCTCAAAGCCTATCAGGAAGGCAAGGACCAGGCCGACGAGGAAGACGAGGAGTTGCGGCACCGGTTGCCGGCGGTGGCGGAGGGCGAGCGCCTGCGCTTCCGCGCCATCAAGCCCGAGCAGCACTTCACCGAGCCGCCCCCGCGCTACAACGAAGCCACCCTGGTGAAACGGCTGGAGGCTGACGGCGTGGGCCGGCCCTCCACCTACGCTTCCATCCTCTCCACCATCCAGGAGCGCGAGTACGTCAGGAAGGAGGGAGGCCGCTTCGTGCCCAGCGAGCTGGGCATGGTGGTCACGGACCTGCTGCTCGAGAGCTTCGACGACATTTTCGACGTGACCTACACGGCGCGCATGGAAGAGGAACTGGACGAAATCGAGGAAGGCAAGCTCGACTGGCGCGCCGCCATGTCGGATTTTTACGAGCGCTTCGACCGCGACCTGAAACATGCCGAAGAGCACATGACCGACATCAAGCGGATGGAGAAGCCCACCGACTTGACGTGCGAGAAGTGCGGCAAGCCCCTGGTCATCAAGTGGGGCAAGCACGGCAGTTTCATCGCCTGCACCGGCTACCCCGAGTGCACTTACACGCGCGAGCTCACGGTGGACCTGCCGGATGTCGACAAGGCCGACTTATCGGAGCAGGCCGACGAGGAGTACTGCGAGAACTGCGGTCGCCCGATGGTGCTGAAGAAAGGCCGGTTCGGCACGTTCTACGCGTGCACGGGGTACCCCGACTGCAAGACCACCAAGCCCATCGGCGGCCAGCAGAAGAAGCCCGACCAGCCGCTCGACGAGAAGTGCCCGCAGTGCGGCAGCCAACTGGCGCTGAAGACCGGCCGCTTTGGCGAGTTCACGGCGTGCAGCAACTACCCCACCTGCAAGTACGTGAAGCAGAAGACCATCGGTGTCAAGTGCCCGGAGTGCTCGGAGGGCGAAATCACCGAGCGCCGTTCGCGCAAGGGCAAGACTTTCTACGGCTGCAACCGGTATCCGGACTGCAAGTTCGTGGCCTGGGCCAAGCCGGTGGCGGAGAAGTGCCCCCGTTGCGGCAGCCCCTACATGCTGGAGAAGTGGCTCAAAGCCGGCCCCATGTGGCAGTGTCCCAACCCCGAGTGCAAGCACAAGCGGCACGCGCCGCAACCGGCGGAATTGCTGGCACGGTAACCAATTCAAGCTCTGAAACTCCGAAACCGCGGTAGAATGGACGGAGTACCTTGGAGGTCGATTGTGCGACTTTTGAAGTGGAGCAAGATGCACGCGGTTTTTATCCCTGAAATCGACGCCGAACACAAGAACATATTCCGGCTGGCGGATGAGCTGCACCAGGCCGTTGTGGGAGGCGCGCCAGCGGACCAGGCACAGGCCATTCTGCGGGAACTGATCGCCCGCGGAGAAGATCATTTTGCGCACGAGGAGCGCCTGATGCGTTCCACCAACTACCCAGCCTCGGCGTGGCACAAAGGGCAGCATGACACCGTGCGCAAGAGGGTGAAGGAATTCGCGCCACGCATCGAGGGCGGCGAGAGCGAGGCGGCGCTGCTGCTGCTGGAGTTCCTTTCCGGCTGGCTCCGGGACCATATCCGCCTGGCCGATTGCATGATGGCCGCCCACGTGCGGAACTACGAGCGGGCTCAGGCGATCCTGGCGTCGTAACCATGCCGAGAACGTGGGGGATGGCACTCGGCGCGCCTCTGTGCCTGATGCTGGTGGCGTGTTCGACGCCCGACCAGACCAAGAAGGCGGAGGCGCCCGCCGCGGCGAAGGAGGAGCGGGTTCCGGACGTGTTCCAGGTGAACCTGGACACTTCCAAGGGGCCGGTATTGATTGATGTGCACCGCGACTGGGCGCCGCGCGGCGCGGACCATTTCTATGCGCTGGTCAGGACCGGTTTCTACGACGGCAACCGCTTCTTCCGCGTGGTGCGCTTTTTCGTGGTGCAATTCGGCATCAACGGCGATCCGCAACTCAACCGGCTATGGGCCAACGCCAACCTGCCCGACGACCCCGTCAAGCAGAGCAACGTGAAGGGCACGCTGACATACGCCCACCTGGGGCCGAACAGCCGCTCCACCCAGTTGTTCATCAACCTGAAGGACAACAAGGCGCTGGATAAGCAGGGCTTCGCGCCCATCGGCAAGGTGATCTCCGGCATGGACACGGTGGAGAGGTTTTATAGCAGCTACGGTGAAATGGCGCCGCGCGGGCAGGGACCCGATCCGTCGCAGATCGAGGTGCAGGGCAACGCCTACCTCGAAAACAATTTTGCGCGGCTGGACTATATCAAAAAAGCAGCGATTCAGTGATATAGTAGTGGAGACCCTGACCCCGTCGAGAAGGGGACCAGGAAGTTACCAATACAGGGTCAAACTTGAACGACGCGGCCCGGCGGGAAAAAACCTCCCGCCGGGTTTTTTTGCTAAACCCCGAGGAGAAAAAATGTCCAACCGAGTTGCGTTTGTCACCGGCTCGAGCCGCGGAATCGGCCGGGCAATCGCCCTGTCGCTGTGCCGTGAAGGCTTCTACATCGTCGTCGCTTCGCCCGAAGTCGAAAATAACGAGCTGGTGGCCGGCGAGATTCGCTCCGGCGGCGGAGAGGCGATGACCCTGGATATGGACATCAGCTCGCAGGAATCGGTCAAGGTAGGCTTCGGCCAGGTGCTGGCGGCCAAGGGCCGTGTCGACGTTCTGGTGAATAACGCCGGCATCACGCGCGACGGCCTGGCCGTGCGCATGAAGCCCGCCGACTGGGACCTGGTGCTCAAGATCAATCTCAGCGGCGCGTTCTTCGCCGCCCAGCAGGCGCTGCCCGGCATGATGAGAAACCGCTGGGGGCGCATCGTCAATATTTCCTCGGTGGTGGGTCAGGCCGGCAGCCCGGGCCAGGCTAACTACGTGGCGTCCAAGGCGGCCCTGATCGGTCTGACCAAGGCGCTGGCGCAGGAGATGGGCAGCCGCGGCATCACGGTGAACGCGGTCGCGCCGGGCTATATTGAGACGGACATGACCAGGGTTCTGCCGGAGGCCGTGAAGCAGAAATACCTGGCGTCGATTCCGCTGGGCCGGGCCGGAACCATGGAGGATGTCGCCGCGGCCGTCAAGTTCCTGGTGAGCGACGACGCCAGTTACATCACCGGCCACGTGCTGGCCGTCAACGGCGGCATGTACATGTAGGGGCGTGCGCTACCGCGGTTTGCGCTACCTGCTAGACTCAGATTCTCGGCACATGGCGGCAATTCCGGAATCGGCAAGACTCTTCATGGCGGGGCTTATCGAGCGGGCCCGCAAGCTGAAAAAGACGATCGCATTCCCGGAGGGAGGCGACGCGCGCGTGCTCGAGGCGGCGGCGCGTCTGGCGCGCGAGGGCGTGGTGCGGCCGGTGCTGATCGGCGCCAAGCCCGGCCACGCGCCTGCGGGCGTGGCCTTCGCCGACCCGCCGGATTCCCCGCTGCTCGCGAAGTACGCCGCGCTGTACTACGAGCGCCGGCGCGCCAAAGGCATCACCCAAATCGAGGCGCTGGAAATCGCCAGGAAGCCGCTGTACTTCGCCGCCCTGATGGTGGCGGCGGGCGACGCCGATGGGAGCGTGGGCGGGGCGGCCAACAGCACCGCGGAAACGGTGCGCGCGGCGCTCCACTGCGTAGGGCCGCATCCGCGCGCGAGGCTGGTATCGAGCGTTTTCATCATGGCACTCCAGGACCGCGCGCAGGGACACAACGGGCTGATGGCGTTCGCGGATTGCGCAGTGGTGATCGATCCCACCTCGATGCAGCTTGCGGACATCGCCATCGCCACGGCCGAGAGCGCCCGCGTACTGCTGAATACCGAGCCGGTGGTGGCACTGCTCAGCTTCTCGACCAAAGGCAGCGCCAAGCACGCGCAGGTGGACACGGTGGTGGAAGCGCTGGAAATGTTGCGGGCGCGCGAGCCGGATCTGAAGGTGGATGGCGAACTGCAGGCCGACGCCGCAGTGTCGGAGCTGGTGGGCCAATCGAAAGCGCCGGGATCGAAGGTGGCGGGGCGCGCCAACACGCTCATATTTCCGAACCTGGCGGCGGCCAACATCGGGTACAAGCTGCTCGAGCGGCTGGGCGGCGCGGCCGCCATCGGGCCGTTCCTGCAAGGACTGGCGAAGCCCGCCAACGACCTGTCGCGGGGCTGCTCGGCGGAAGACATCTTCAACGTGGCGGTGGTGACGGCGCTGCAGTCGGAGACGGCGTAATGCCATGCTGCCGTTCCGGCTGGTGTACCACGAACAGTACGACTTACATCTCGGACACCACGTCTTCCCCTCGAAAAAATACGCGTGGCTGTACGACCGGCTGATCCGCACGCGGTTCGCAACGGCTGAGGATTTCGCGTCGCCGGAGCCGGCGGCGGACGAGGATGTCCTGCTGGTGCACGATCCACAGTGGGTTGCGAAACTGAGAAGCGGCACCCTCACCTACCAAGACATTTTGCGCCTGGAAATTCCTTATTCCCGGCAGATGGTGGAGGCATTCTGGCTGGCGGCGGGCGGCACCATACTGGCGGCGCGCCTGGCGCTCGAATCGGGCGTGGGGTTCAACGTAGGCGGCGGATTCCATCACGCGTTCCCGGACCACGGCGAGGGGTTCTGCGCCATCAACGATATGGCGGTGGCCATCCGGCGGTTGCAGCGCGACGGCGCCATACGGCGGGCCATGGTGGTGGATTGCGATGTCCACCACGGCAACGGCACCGCGGCGATTTTCGCCGGCGACGATTCGGTGTTCACGCTCTCGATTCACCAGTTCAAGAATTATCCCAGCGAGAAGCCTTTCTCGAGCCTGGACATTCACTTGGCGGACGGGGTTGGCGATGCGGAGTATCTTCACCGGTTGGGGGACGGATACCGCGCGGCGCTGGCGATGTTCCAGCCGGAGTTGGTGATGTACGTGGCGGGCGCGGATCCATTTTATGCGGACCAGTTGGGCGGATTGTCGCTCACCTTCGAGGGGCTGAAGGAGCGGGACCGGCTGGTGATCTGGACGGCGCTGGCTCGCGGGATTCCGGTGGCCATTGTGCTGGCGGGCGGGTACGCGGAGAGCGTGGAAGATACCATCACGATTCACGCCAACACCGCGGCGGTGGCCAAAGAGGTGCTGGAGAA